>ERZ808043.1-NODE-1-length-236923-cov-9.474697_pt1 | contig 236923 bp, 225 predicted proteins | sample MGYA00380194_ERZ808043 | MGnify/ENA primary metagenome ERZ808043 (study PRJEB31490, sample SAMN06133370) | cow dung metagenome | isolation source: H3 | host: cow | place: China: Chengdu | collected 2015-05 ...
GATCCCGCTCAATTGGCTTAACGAAAAGGTTCAAAAAGAAAGGCTATTATCACCATAACGCTAATGACCGATTTGGGCTTTTGTATGCTTTTGGAACACTTGAAGGGTGCAATTATGTATTTGCTATGCTTATGTTTTTTGTGTCTTTGTGTCTTTGGGATTGTGGTATAGAGCAAGCACAGAATTGTCGTTTGAAAGGGAATTTTAGGAAGAGTTAGAAAAAGGTCTGTTATAATGCTTCTTTTGATTCTAAAAAGTAGTAACTTTATGTCCGTTTTCTGGTTTTCCAGATAGGTTAGTAGTCATTTATAAAGTTATTGCTATGAGTTACATGTATGTTTTACTGGCATTGTCGTTTGCCGTGTCTGCCTTAGGATGGCTGTATTTCATCTATTTCTTCAGTATTGGATATGGTTTTGCCATTAGCGTGCTTTCGGTTGCCAGCCTGGTGATATTCCGCGATGTGATGACATGGCCTGCAGCCCTGTTTTGCGTGGTTATGTTTGTATATGGAATCCGATTGGGTCTGTTCCTATGGTTGAGGGAGAGGAAGTCTTCCTCGTACAGGAAGATTCTATATCAGCCAGAGAATACTACGAAGAAGCCTTTCTTTGCGATGCTGATGATTTGGATATCGTGTGCCCTGCTTTACGTAGGGCAGATGAGTCCCGTGACCTTCTATCTGCATAACCTCCGTGCTGGCTTGCAGGTGAGTGAATGCTGGATGTGGGCAGGTGTTGTCGTATCTGCTCTTGGTGTACTGATAGAGATGGTTGCAGATGCCCAGAAGAGTGCTGCCAAGAAGGTTAATGCCCATAGGTTTGTAGATACAGGCCTGTATCGTATTGTCCGTTGCCCCAACTACTTTGGAGAGATACTTATGTGGACGGGCAGTTTCCTGATCTGCTTTGGTTCTTGTTGCACCATTGGCCAGTGGGTGATTGCTCTGTTGGGCTATGCATGCATTGTGTACGTTATGTTCAGCGGCGCCCGTCGTCTGGAAATGCGTCAGGTGGAAGCTTACGGAAAGGACCCGGAATTCCAGAGCTATATCAAGAAGACTCCCTTGCTTATTCCCTTAGTGCCTATTTATAGTGTGGCCAAATATACTTGGTTAAAAGCATAACCCCTCCCACCCATATCTTTGATTTGCAAATAGGATAGGAGGGGGGAGATAGAGATTACTTCACGTTATGCGTATGGAATGTATTAATAATGAAGTCCTCTCCTACAGGCTGAACCTGTATATTGCGTGGAGCATCACATAGCTGAGGAAGGTGTCCGTGCGGCTGAAGGAGCGTGATGTGGGAGTAAGGATGCTCCTTTCTGCCGTGCGTGTCTTCAGCAGGTCGGTGCCTTCCAGCTGGATGGTCAGTGCCTTGCTCTTGAGGAAGGATTGCGAGATGGAGGCATTCAGTATCCATTGTGGGTGATTCATCAGAGGATCGGCATATCCGCTTCGGGCATAATAGATGAATTGCGTGTTTATCTTCATGCCGAAAGGCAGGTCAACCTGTGGCGAGAGGTTCACCTCGTAGGTGTGTCCGTTCTGATTGTATTGCGGAGTCTCACCGTAACGGGTGAAGTCACCATTATACATCGCGCTGAGCGACACGCTCCAGATGTCCTTTCTGTATCTCAACCCGATATTGGCACTGGCACCGTACGAATCAACGGAGGAAAGTCCAAGGCTATTGCCCATGGCACCAACGTAGCCTATATTGTGAGAGTAGTTTGCATACACCCTTGCATTCAGGTTCCAGTGGCGTGCGGTGTCCAGAGGCTGGTCGGTATAGGCTGAAAGCCACATGTTGTAGTTGCCGTTCACATTGGTCTTGCCATATCGGGTGTATCCAGTTGTGGGGTCAGTCTCCTGGGTAGTCACCACCGAGTTGGTTCGATTACTGAAACCAGCATTCACGGTATAACTGTCACCACGTTTGGGCTTGAAGAAGCGGGAGTATAGGGATACGGAGTTGCTCCACCCCGCCTTCAAGTCAGGATTGTTCACCGTTTCCGCCATGGGATTGCTTGTATCCCTGATGGGCAGAAGTTCCAAGAGAGACGGACGTGCACTACTACCATTGTAATATAGCTGAATGTAGTTCTGCTGGGTGAATTTATATTTCACGAAACCATACATGCCCAAGCCAAAGTGGGTGCGAGATGGATTGTACTGCTCACCATTGCGGTCGTAATGGAGGTAATCCGTAAAGAGGTTGAGCGAAGGAGAAATGGCACTCTCCACCTTGTCCCAAGTGCCTTGAAGGCGTGCAAGCAAACGGTGCTGATTGGTATAGCTGTCCGAGTAGTATGAGTTCTGCAAGTCGCTTACATACTGAAGCGAGTCGCCAGGAGTGGGTCGCAGGTTCTCGGGGATGGTGTAGACATCGTATAGTGCATGGTCCTCGTTGGCCTTGCTATGCAAGAAATCATAATTGGCACTGAAGCGAAGATACTTGTTGATAGGTTCGGCATACGACATTCCGGCAGAGAGGGTATAGCTCGTCGTGTTTCTCTCATTAGCCTGGCGATTATCCAGTTCTGGTGCCGGTGCATTGGGAGAGAAATAGCGGTAAAACTGCCTTGCGTTGCCACTTCCATGAAGGTCGTTGATACTTCCACTGGCATCCACGCCCAGCGTTCTGCCCTCCTTCTTGAACAGATGGGTGTATTCGGCAGAAAAGTAGGCATTATGCCTATTGCTCTTGGAATTGCCGTTGGCGTCCAGCGAATTTATGCCCTGCCCCATGAGAGCAAGCGACACATCATCACCCACAAGGCTCCCTGCCATGTCCTCCATCTCCTCGGGCTTTGTGTGGAAGGTGGATGAAGTGCCCTCCTTGTCGCTCCTGCCGTTCTGATATGCATATTGGGCACCGAAATACAGACGGTTGATGCTATCTATATTATAGGTAATGCTTGCCCTGGCATTCACACCCGCCTCACGATCGTCAGTAATGTTCTTGGCATAGGTGTATTGCGTGTTGCCACCGCCCAGGAAGTTCTCGCTATTGTTCAGCGTATTGTAGAACATGTTGTTATGATACACATCTATGTTGGCATTGCCTCGCAGGTTGCCAGCCTCCTTGTTGGTCTTGCCATTATCCCATTGCATTATCATGCCTGCCTTGCGATAGTCGAACAATCCGAATCTGCCATCGCTCCAATAAGACCAGTTGCCGTTGGCATCCACCTGCTGGTTCTGGCAGATGTTGTTCATCTGTGCATACACAGCGGTGCGGCGACGGTCGGTGAAGTTCGTAGCAAATACCTTGCCCACATAGCGCTTGTCAGTACCACCGCCAAGGTCCACATTTGCCATCCACTTCGACTTGTACTCCTTCTTGATGGTCAGGTCCACCACCGTGGCCTTGTCCGTATCCAGTTCCCCGCGGTATTCCTTTTCCTCGTCCGTCTTATCGTATATCTTCACGTTCTGCACCGCATCGGTGGGCATATTGGCCAGAGCGGTGTTCACGTCGCCGAAGAAAGGTTTGCCGTCCACCAGAATCTGGTTCACTACCTTGCCCTGATAGGTCATGTTGCCGTCCTTGTCTATGCCTATGCCGGGCAACTGGTTCATCAGCGTTGCCAACGAAGCATTAGGCGGCAGGCGCAAGGCAGCACTGCTGAACAAGAGCGTGTCCTTCTTCATGGTCATCATGCGCGACAGGGCAGAAACGTTCACCTCGTCCAGTTCCTTGGTGGAGGGTTTCATGCCTATGTTCATTGTTGCCGACGGGCGCTCTGCCGTCAACGTCACATTGCGCACGAAGGGTGCAAAGCCCATCATCCTGGCCACCAGGGTATACTGCCCTGCCCCCTTGGCCTTTAGCGTGAAGTTTCCCTTCTCGTCCGTAGCAGCAATAGCCACACGCACAGAGTCGGTGCCAAGCAATTGCACGTTCACCTGTGGCAAGGGTTCACGGGTGTCGCTCGCCGTAATCCGTCCGTTCACCTGATAAGTTTGTGCCCAGGCACTGATGCTGCATAGTAGCAATAAGAGCAAGACAAGTCTTCTGCAATTCATGGGTATTAGATATATTTTTGATTAGTAATGACCAATAATGTTTTCCGTGCACTTTCCAACGGCAAGCGTCAATGCAAAGGTACATATTCCCAAGCATAAACACAATGCTCCAATAGACGTATTTTTTTTATTATTAATATTTTAACCTTTATTCATAGTAATAGAGCGATTCAGTGGTGCAAAGGTAAGGATAATGCCTCGTACATCTGCACAGCATAGCGTGACAAACGTGTGACAATATCGTGACAAGGATGTAGTCCTCCTATGGAAGGACTGCAGTCCTCACACGAGAGTACTCCAGTACCGACACGGCGGTACTGGCATGCCGACGCGAGGCTTAGTAGCCCTTGATCGTTATATTACCGTTGGAATTCTGGATATCTATCACCGATGACGGTGCAAAAGAGGTGGTGTTGAGCAGCGTGTGCATAGTGGTTTGGGAATAGTCTTTCTTGTTCTCTACCACATGTTGCTTCACAGAGGCAGGGACGTCAAATTCTATTTTCCCGTAGTTGTTCCGTAGCAGGCAACTGACCTGCAACGTCTTGGGGATGGACACGGTGACGTCGCTGAAGCGGGCTTCGGGGACCAAGACCCTGGGTTCACGGTTGGCCTTGCCAACCGTGACGTTGATTTTGGAGTATGCAATATCAGAAAAATCACACCGTCCGCGAAGGTTCGTCATGGAGATTCCCGAATATCTGACATACTTCATAAGAGCGGTTCCAAGCACGTCTATTGCAAATATCTCACAATACGACGCAGAGACCTTTGCATTATTCAACCGGCCTATCCGCATCTTGGAATGCTGACTGTTATTGACATTCAGGTCCTGGACCTCGTCTATCATTATCGCTTCTGCATGGTCGCAACTCAGGTTCAGCACGTTGGCAAACCCTATTGTCCCATTGGCATACTTGGTGTTCAAGTTCAGATACTCGACATTACCCATGGAGAAATTGCCATGGTCCACTATTACCATGCACATAGCCTTGGTTTTGGGTACACTGACATCGCCATGTTTCACATTTATCCTAATCTGCTTGTCATATCCCGTGCCGACACTGACATTGCCGTACTCATTCCATACCGACACCGACTTCTGCCTGACAGGCACATATATCGTCCACTTGCTATCGTAACTGAGATTGCGGTCTCCATAGGATGTTTTCTGTATCTCCAGAAAATACTTCTCGCCGGTATTACGCTGAACAACATTCCTCCTTTGCAGAGCATCCTCGGCATGTTTCTTTGTCGGTGCCTTTAGTGTTTCGACGTACTTGAGCATGATTTCATTCTTATTCCAGAATACCAGTTCCACTTCGCCGTACATGTAGGAGATATGAAGTTCTTTGGCTGTTGATACGTTATCTATGCAGATTTCACCCGACATCTGGGCGCTATTCACTTCCCTGCCTGCCATCAGCATAGTGGGCACAAGTGCAAGGAGCATTGCAAGGAGGATGTATCTGATATTGGTTCTCATAGCAGAAGGTGTTATATTGTTGTTCATCTGATAACCGTTGTCTTTAGCATTCACTGTTTGTCCGATGCCATCTTGTTCTCGGCAAGCATCTGATGTATGTACTGGAGGCTGCGCAGGTGTGCCATGTACACCGAGGTGATGTAGTATATCTTTCTGTCATCGTCAATGTCCTCGCTCAAGATGGTAAGTGCCACGGAATCTGGATTCTCCGTCAGTTGCGTCACCTCGGCCATGAGTTTGGCCTGCATCTCCGGTTTCATGTCCTTGGAGAGTTCCAGGATGTATTCCGTCTCGCTCCACATCTTGGCCTTGTAATAGCCTCTCACCTCGGCAATAGTGGTATTTATACCCTCCGTCAATGTGAGTTCCTCTGTCTGAGTGCCGACACTGGGCTGTCCCACAAAAAGGGCTATTATTATAGATGCTGCTATCCCTACGGCAGAGCCTATGCCCCACCACCAGTACTTGCGCGAGGTTTGTCGTTTCTGTGCCAATCTCTGTGCAAAGCGCTCTCTGCTACCTGAGGGCTGTGGCGCTATGGGCCACGCCTGCTCCATCAGTTGCTTTAGTCTGGTATTGTCTGTTCTGTTCATCTTTGCATAAATTTTATAAGTTTCTGTTTGGCCCTGGTCAATTGCGAACGTACGGTGGATGACTTTATTCCCAGCACTTGCGACATCTCCTCGGTACTAAGTTCCTCCACCACGGACAAAAGCAGTACCGTCCTGTCCTTCTCCGGCATCATAGCTATGGCGGTGTGCAATTGGGCTACATGCTCCTGCCTTATCATATCTGTCTCCATGCTGTCCTCCGTCTGGATTATCAGGTTATCATCCCACTCCTCCCACATTATGCGACGTTGTCGTAGATGGTCAATAGACATATTGATGGTCATACGCTTCATCAAGCATTGCATCTCATCATGCTCGTCCTTCAGAAGTGAATTGTTGGTCAGCACACGCAACAGCACCTCCTGCACCACCTCCTCTGCCTCCCACTCATTATTGAGAAGGCGGTAGGCCGAGGCGAACAGAGTCGGGGCAAAAAGGTCGTAAAAGGCCATTTGCGCCCCTTGTCTGCCGCCCTTGCATTCGCGTATGATTTCCTTATAATCTGATTCCATCAATTATGTGTCCTTCTGCTATAATAACGTAGAAAAGCACCTAAGTGCTGCAAAAATGGTAAAATATTTTTGAAAAAAAATGATTTTAATGCCTAAATAGACATACAGCACACAAAAATAGACAAAATGCTGCTATACGAGGACAACAGAATTTAGGATTACTGCTAGTGGTGAGGCCGTATCCATTAGTAATGTCTCGAAAAAAAGAAGAGCCCATGGCTTTTGATGACCATGAACTCTTCTCTATTGGAGTATATTATCAGTACGCTGATATTAGTTATTCTCGGGACGGAGCTGGCGTACGGTCTCGGCGGTGCGCCACATCTCGCTCTCGCGCAGGGCAGCGAGCTCCTTCTCAAGACCTACACGGTAGTCGGGCTTAGAGTTGGCGTCGATAGAGATCTGTGCCTCGTTACCGCTCTTTACAGAAGCGTACAACTTCTCAACCACAGGCTTGCAAGCATCGTGGAAGGGGCCCATCCAGTCGAGAGCACCACGCTGTGCGGTGGTAGAACAGTTGGCATACATCCAGTCCATACCCTTCTGTGCGAAGAGGGGCATCAGAGACTGGGTCAACTCCTCTACGGTCTCGTTGAAAGCCTCGGAGGGAGTGTGGCCGTTCTCGCGCAGAACCTCGTACTGAGCAAGCAGAAGACCCTGGATAGCGCCCATCAAAGAACCGCGCTCGCCGGTGAGGTCAGAGGTAGCCTCGCGCTGGAAGGTGGTCTCGAACATGTAACCAGAACCGATACCGATACCCAGAGCCAGAGTGCGCTCGAGAGCACGGCCTGTTACGTCCTGATATACGGCATAAGAACTGTTCAGGCCACGACCCTCGAGGAACATGGTACGCAGAGAGGTACCAGAACCCTTGGGAGCAACCATGATAACGTCAATATCCTCCTGAGGAACGCAACCAGTGCGATCGCTCCAAGTGATAGCGAAGCCATGAGAGAAGTACAGAGCCTTACCAGCGGTGAGGTACTGCTTCAAAGTGGGCCATACGCTCATTACTGCTGCATCGGAGAGCAGACACATAACGATGCTTGCCTTCTCGGCAGCCTCCTCGATAGAAAACAGAGTTTCACCGGGAACCCAACCGTCGGCGATAGCCTTCTCGTAGGTCTTGCCCTGACGCTGACCAACGATAACATTGAAACCGTTGTCGCGGAGGTTGCAAGCCTGACCAGGACCCTGTACGCCATAGCCGATAACGGCGATGGTCTCGTCCTTCAGGATTTCACGTGCTTTCTCAAGAGGAAATTCCTCGCGGGTTACCACTTCTTCGATAACGCCGCCAAAATTCAATTTTGCCATTGTTGTATATTTTTAAATTGTTATTGTTTGTTTCTTTAGGGGTAGTTTTATAGGATTTATAGGAAGGCCTAGGAGGGCCTAGGAGGGCCTAGGATAACCTAGGAAAGCCTAGGAAGGCCAATTAGAACTAAGTTTTATGCTCACTGCTCATCATTAACTGTTCATCCGCTCACCTGCGGGGTTGTCCGCACGTCGCAATGGGAATTGCGACCCTCAGCGGGCACAGAATGACATTCAGTCATTCTTCTAAAGACCCTCTTCGCCCCCTACAGGGGGACTGAGGGGGTCCGCCTCAATTAAACCTCACCTTTGCCTGGCATACTACGTCGCCGGGGGTGTCTTCGGTCATGTTCTTGCGCACTTCTATGTCCACCTCTGTGTCGCTGACGGGCTGGATGTAGAAACTGAGCGTGTCGCCCATGTAGGACTCTGCCTTGTAGGCTATCTCGAAGCGACGGATGCCACGCTCCATCTGCTCGCGAGAGAAGAGGTCCAGGATGTGCTCTATGTACTTGATAGAGTTGATGTGGCCGTTGATGTCCACATCGCTATAGTATGTGCCTATGGTGCGGACCAGTTGTGCATCGCGGAAACGGAAACGTCCGTGGCCCTCGATGGGACAGATGTTTTCCTCCTCGGAAACGGCATAGTTCAGTATGTCGCCATCGTAGAGGCTAAGCAGGTCGCAGGGACGGCGAGTCTCCATGTCTATCATAGCCCACACACTACGAGCATAACCCATGGGGCGGCCTTCGGTATCCTCGATGGCGAAGTTACGGGTGGTAAACAACTTCATCACGCTCTCCACCCAAGTGCGCACCTGGCAATGCTGATAGTTGCGAGGCATCTCCATCATCTCTATGGACAGACGCGAGAGCACCCATGTGTGGCGTGTCTCGTTCAGAGCGCCTATGCCCCAGCCACGCTTCTGCGAATGGTTGCCGGCAGCATTGAGCATATGGTTGCCCAGTACGCCCATAAATACCCTGCCAGTAAAGTCGGCATGGAAAGGCTCTATGTATATGGGATATGTGTCAATCTTGTTCAGCATAGCCTTGATGTTTTATGTATGTACGTATGTGCGCGTATATATTATATAATGTGTATTATCGCTCCATCTCTCTCTCAGTGAGATACTGGTCGAGGCGTTCCACACGGCTCTTGGTCACGGCAATGCGGCCCGAGCGCACGAACTGCAGTACGCACCCCATTGCGTCCAGTTGCATGAAGAGGTCCATAACGTCCTCCGTGATGCCAGTCTTCTCCACGATGGAGTATGTAGAGTTCACCTCAACAAAGCGGGCATCGTGACGGCGCACAATGCGCGAAATCTCCTTGTTGGCAAGCACCTTGGGAGTGGAGAGTTTCAGCAAGGAGGTCTCCATCATGAAAATCTCATCGTCCACGAAGCAGTTGGCCTGGAGCACGTCTATGCGCTTCTCTATCTGCTTTACGAGCATCTCCGCCATCTCCTTCTTGCAATAGCAGGTGATGGTGTACTTGTGCACGCCGGGAGTGCTGGAGGCACACACGTTGAGCGTCTCGATGTTCACCTGTCTGCGAGTAAACACGGCGGTAATCTGGTTCAGTATACCGGCATAGTTCTCGGAGAAGATGATAAGAGTATATAGGGTCAGACCCTGGTGTGTGGGACTGAGCAAGGCACCCTCGTGACCAGGCACTGAGGGACGCGACACGGCATTGCGTGTGAAAGTCTCCACCTGCTGGCCCTGTGCATTGTCGTGCTCGAAGGTGGCACGGCGAAGGCGTGAGAGGTTCTTCTCGTAAGAGTTTCTGTCTATTGCCGCCGCAGCTGCCACGGCATCGTCAAAACCCTTCAGTTCGGGCACAACCTCGTCGTACATGGCATCGCACTTGCCACAAGTATTGCAATCACCGCACTCGGCGGCACCGTATTTCTTTTCCATAATATTAAGACCCTCCCCCGTACCCCTCCCTATATGGAGGGGAGTATGATGTACTGGGTCTTTCCCTTTATTAAAGGATTAATATTCATTGTCTGTTGTTACCACTCCCCTCCCTTGTGGAGGGGTAAGGGGGTGGGTCCGCCCTTTTTACTTCACCTCCAGCAACATATCGTCCACGCTACCACCGGGAGGAGTCATGGGCAACACATTGTCCTCTTCCTTGACGGCAACCTGCAAGAGATACGGGCCTTCCGTATCCAGCATCTCGCGTATAGCCTCGTCCAGGTCGGCACGCTCCACCACCGTGCGGCATGGTATGCCATAGCCGGCAGAAATCTTCTCGTAGTCGGGATTGAGCATGGGAGTGAACGAATATCGCTTGTTGAAGAACATATATTGCCACTGGCGCACGTTGCCCAGATAGTTGTTATTCAAGAGAATCATCTTCACGGGGCACTGCTGCTCCATGATGGTGCCCAGTTCCTGAATGGTCATCTGGAAACCGCCATCGCCGCAGAACATGCACACGGTACGTTCGGGCGCTCCGAAGGTGGCACCTATGGCGGCAGGTATGCCAAAGCCCATTGTGCCGCAACCACCGCTGGTTACTATGCTACGGGGATGTGTGTACTTGAAGTATCGGCATCCGAAGAGCTGGTTCTGGCCAACGTCGGTCACCATGATGGCCTCGTTGTTGGCTGCCTCGCTGACACGACGCACCACCTCGCCCATGAGCAGGGGACCTTCCTTGGGATTGAGGGCAGCGTCTATCACCTTGTTGTATTCCTTCTCGGCATAGGGTTTGAAGCCGTCTATCCATGCCTGGTGCTTGGTCTCCTGAACGAGTTCGGTAACCTGAGCCAATGTCTGCTTGCAATCGCCCAGTACCGCCACGGTAGGCTTCACTATCTTGCCCACCTCCGAGGGGTCTATCTCGAAGTGTATTACCTTTGCCTGCTTGGCATAGGTGTGCAGGTCGCCCGTAACACGGTCATCAAAGCGCATACCCACGGCAATGAGCAGGTCGCACTGGTTGGTCATCACGTTGGGAGCCAGGTTACCGTGCATGCCCAGCATACCCATGTTGAGGGGATGGCTGGTGGGAGTGGCAGAAAGACCGAGCATGGTCTGTCCGAAGGGAATCTGTGCCTTCTCGGCCAAAGCAAGCAACTCCTCGCGAGCACCGGCAAGTTCCACACCCTGGCCAACAAGCATCAGGGGCTTCACGCTCTGGTTGATGAGGTCGGCAGCCCTCTCTATGCTGCCTGGTGCGGCAGCAGGCACGGGGTTGTAGCTGCGGATAAAGTCCACCGTCTGAGGTTGGTACTCAATGAGTGCTGTCTGCGCATTCTTGGCAAAGTCCAGCACCACAGGTCCGGGACGGCCGCTCTTGGCGATATAGAAGGCACGCGCCACTGCCCAGGGAATGTCCTCGGCACGGCGAATCTGGTAGTTCCACTTGCTGATGGGCTGTGTCACACCCACTACGTCCACCTCCTGAAAGGCATCCGTACCTAGCATGGCAGCACCTACCTGACCGCATATCACCACCATGGGGGTGGAGTCTATCATGGCATCTGCCACACCGGTGATGGTGTTCATGGCACCGGGACCTGATGTCACGATGGCGCAACCCACCTTGCCACTTACTCGGGCATAGCCCTGAGCGGCATGTACGGCAGCCTGTTCATGGCGCACGAGTATGTGGTGCAGGGTTTCCTTGTGGTCGTACAAGGCATCGTAGGTGGGCATTATGGCACCACCGGGATATCCGAAGAGCACGTCCACGCCCTCGTGTTCGAGGGAGCGCATAAGGGCTTCTGCACCTGTTATCTTTGTTGTTTCCATGTTTTGTCTTTTATTCTAGGAAGACCTAGGGTTTCCTAAGATGTCCTAGGGCGTCCTAGTTATTTCCGCTCACCGCTAATCCTTAATAATCCTCACCCCGCCCTTGTCGGCGCTGGTCACGCTCTGTGCATAGGCACGGAGGGCCTTGCTTACCACGCGGTTGCGGCGGAGAGGCTGCTGGGGACGTGCTGCCAGTTCCTCGTCGGAAAGGCGCACGTTGATGGAGCGTGCAGGTATGTCTATGTCTATGATGTCGCCATCCATTATCTTGCCGATGTTGCCACCTGCGGCTGCCTCGGGACTGATGTGTCCGATGCTAAGGCCCGATGTACCGCCACTGAAGCGGCCGTCGGTTATGAGGGCGCACTCCTTGCCCATGTGCATGGACTTGATATAGCTGGTGGGGTAGAGCATCTCCTGCATGCCAGGACCACCCTTGGGACCCTCGTGCGTGATGACAACTACATCGCCCTTCTTCACCTTGCCGCCCAGGATACCCTCGCAAGCGTCCTCCTGTGAGTCGAACACCACGGCAGGACCGGAGAACTTCCATATGCTCTCGTCCACACCGGCGGTCTTCACCACACAACCGTCCTGTGCAATGTTGCCAAAGAGCACCGCCATGCCGCCGTCCTTGGTGTAGGCGTGTTCGATGTCGCGGATGCAACCGTTCTCGCGGTCGGTGTCCAGAGTCTCGTACATGGTGCTCTGCGCACCCATCTTGTTGCAGAACACACCTGCAGGTGCACTGCTATAGATACGCTTTGCCTCGGGATCGATATTATCCTTGAGGATAGAGTATTTCTCAATATCCTCGGCCAATGTGGCACCGTTCACTCGCTTCACCGAGGTGTCTATCAGCCCGCCCTTGGCCAGTTCGCCAAGCAAGTTGAGCATACCGCCGGCACGGCCGCACTCCTGCACGCTGTACTTCTGGCTGTTGGGTGCCAACTTGCACAGGAAGGGAGTCTTGCGAGAGAGTTCGTCCATATCCTTCATGGTGAAGTCCACCTCAGCCTCCTGAGCCACGGCCAGCAGATGCAGCACCGTGTTGGTGCTTGCGCCCATGGCGATATCCAGAGTCATGGCATTCATGAAAGCCTGACGAGTGGCAATGCTGCGGGGCAGAACGCTCTCGTCGCCATCCTCGTAGTATGCAAAGGCATTCTTCACTATCTGACGGGCAGCATCCTTGAAGAGCTGTATGCGATTGGCATGGGTAGCCAGAATGGTACCGTTGCCGGGAAGAGACAAGCCGATACCCTCGGTGAGGTTGTTCATAGAGTTGGCGGTAAACATACCGCTACAGCATCCGCATCCGGGGCATGCACGATTTTCCACCTCAGCCAGTTCCTCGTCGCTAACGGTCTTGTCTGCACCCTTCACCATGGCAGCTATCAGGTCCAGGTTCTCACCCTTGTACTTACCTGCCTCCATAGGACCACCGCTCACGAACACCGCAGGAATGTTCAGTCGCATGGCAGCCATCAGCATGCCGGGGGTTATCTTATCGCAATTGGATATGCAAATCATGGCATCTGCCTTGTGGGCGTTGCACATGTACTCCACGCTGTCTGCTATGATGTCGCGGCTGGGCAGGGAGTAGAGCATGCCATCGTGACCCATGGCAATACCGTCGTCTATGGCTATGGTATTGAACTCTGCGGCATAGCATCCCATGCTCTCTATCTCGGCCTTTACTATCTGACCAATCTCGTGCAGATGTGTATGGCCAGGTACAAACTGTGTGAAGGAGTTCACTATGGCTATGATGGGCTTGCCAAACATCTCTCTCTTCATGCCGTTTGCCACCCACAGGGCTCTTGCACCGGCCATGCGGCGACCCTGCGTACACACGGAACTTCTCAATTGGTGTTTCATATCGCTATGTTTAGTTGCGTTATTCTTACGTTTTGCTTACAATGCGGGCAAAGATATAACAAACTTTCGTTTTCGCAAACACTTTTTACAAAAAATCTGCCCTTACACTGTCATTTTGTAACCGAGACGATATAGTTCCACGCTGGCGCCTATGACGTACAGGGCATGTATGCTGCGCAGATACACGCGGAAGGCCATGGGACTTTGGGGTTCTATCTGCTCGCGGCGTATCTGTGTCAGGCAGATGGTGGAGAGCATGCGCACGAGTTCCTCCACCTCGTCGTACTCGTTCTGCTGCTTGCCGTCCTGGGGCTTTGCCTTGGGCGAGAAGCCGAGCACCGTTTCGCGCACGTATTCGTCCATTTCGTCAAAGCCACGCTTGTCGCGGATGTACTCGTAGAGGTTCTCTATCTTGCCGTAGACCTCCCAGTCCACGTCCCAGTAGTGTGCCACGGCCATGCCCACGTACATCATCCATCCAAGTGCCACGGTGGGATACTTTGCTATCTCCTTTATGGCATCGCCCATGTAGGGCTGCGCCACCTGTTCCCATTTCTCGTCCAGGTCGGGACTGGGCAGCAACTGCCCTGCCAACCTGCCCTGCTGTGTACAGACGCGAAGCAGTTCCTTGGTCAGATTCTGCTCATATTTGTCCAGATATTCCTTCTCTTCCATAGTCTTATTGTATTACGCGTACATTATATTATAAATGAGGGGGTGCAAAATTACACATTACTGAGAGAAATACCAAACAAAACGACACCTTTATTCTTGGAAAATACACCGCACCCGACGTATACTTGCCCAATTTGTCGTATATTTGCCCCTGAAGAAAGCACCACACATGACATGAGCAAGGACAAAGACACTAACATTATACTGCCCGATGTGCTGACTATCAATGCCTCCGACTCTACGGGAGAGGCAGGTATTGTGGCTGACATAGGCACCATATCGGCACTGAGGGGCAGACCCTTGGCTGCCATGACTTCCATCATCTCGCAGGACGAGGCATCGGGACCGCATGTGTCCAACCTGCCCATGCAGCTGGTGGCTGAGCAGATACGCTTTGCCTTGCAGAAGGCGCGTCCGCTGGCGGTGAAGGTGGGCTTCGTGTGCGACCCTCAAACCATAGAGTGCCTCTGCCCCATTGTGAAGTCCGTACCGCGCAGAGTAATGGTGCCGTCCGTCATCGACTCCACTGGAAAACGTCTGCTCTCCGACCTGGCCATGGACATGTGGAGGACACACCTGCTGCCGCTTGCCGACCTGCTCATACTGAAGGCTTGCGAGGCAGAGGCCATGCTGGGGTGCAGGATACTGACCGACGACGACATGCTCAGGGCTGCCAGGCACCTTTGCCAACTGGGTGCCAGGGCTGTGATGCTTCGCGGAGCAGAGATAAGGGAGGGATACCTGACCACCCTGCTGATGCATGCCGAGGAGGGGCACGAGTTCTTCTCCTCGCGCAACATGGACACGTGGCGCCGTCATGGTATGGCAGGTGCCTTGTCCACGGCTATCACCACACGCATGGCTTTTGGCGACAGCACCCAGAAGGCGGTGTCCAATGCCCATGCCTACATACACTCGCACATGGTCTACTCCGTCTCCACCGCCAAGGGCAAGCCTGCCATGAGGTCGGCGGACATCTACAACGCCTTTCTCTCCCTGCTTACGCGCCACTATGCCACGGCTCACGATGTGGCGTTCTATGCCGAGCGGCTCTGCATCTCCACCCGCTACCTGCAGGACGTTACGGACAAGGTGGCGGAGAAGAAACCCAAGCAGATTATCTCTGACTACCTCCTTCAGGAGGCCTGCACCATGCTCAAGGGCACCCGGCTTACCATACAGCAGATAAGCCAGCACCTGGGCTTCACCTCCCAGGCCCAGTTCTCACGCTTCTTCTCCAGAGAAATGGGGGTATCGCCACAGGAGTATAGGGTGAATGGGGAAGGAGGACCCCCTCAATCCCCCTAGAGGGGGAGGTTTAGCGGGGAGCGATTAACGTTTAACGATTATCCACCCCCTCCGTCGCTATGCTCCTCGTCCCCCTGTCTCAGAGGGACAGTTGGCTAGCGCGGTGTTTGCTGTTGTAACTGACTCTACCCCTGAGACAGGGGTAGTACCCCGCAGGGGGGAGGGGGTGGACAAAACGGAAGGGTGAAGCCCCTCGCCCCCCCTCAGGGGGAAGAGCGAGCGGATGAGCGAAATCTATATCCGATTACTCCGATTACTCCGACAATTACCCGCTAACCCGCTCACCGTTAATCGTTAAACGCCCACCCTCTCCTCCCCCTGCAGGGGGACCGAGGGGGTCTTCTTTTTCCTTTTCGGAACAATCTTTACCCTTTCAGGAAGACATCGTTGCGTATATGCCTTGCTTTGCCGTACCTTTGCAGTGCGATAAACAACAAACAAAACGCAACACACACAAGATGAAAAGATTATCACTCATCCTCCTTGCCTGCCTGACGGCCGTTATAGCCAAGGCACAGGTGTACGGCAACATGCAGCTTCAGTACGACTACGGTCACAACTACGGCACACTGACCACCGAGATTGGCCACACCCACAAGTCGGGCAACGGCTTCGGCTTCGTGGACTTCGACTTTGGCAAACTTGCCGACAACGGCATGTACTTCGAGTACGGCTACAACTTCCGTCTGAAGAACAACTTCTACGCCCGTGCCGAGTACGACGGCGGTGTACTGTTCGACAGCGGCATCACCTATTCCCACGGCGTACTGCTGGGCGGCGCATACCAGAAGTTTGTGAAGAAGACCTTCCTGCAGTTCAACCTCATGTACCGCATGGACATCGACTACCGCCTGGGCACTGCCGGGCACGGACTCCAGGGTACTGCCGTGTGCAACACCAAGTTCCTCCGCGACAGGCTCTACTTCGAGGGCTATGTCGACCTCAACTACAAGGCCACCGAGGAGCGTTTCCAGTTCAGCACCGAGCTGCAGCTCCTCTACTGCTTCAGCCGCCACTTTGCCGCCGGCACCGAGGTGGAGATAGAGAACTACTTCACCGACGTGAAAGTCTCACCCAAGATGATGCTCAAGTACAGCTTTTAAGAAAGTAAGACCCCATATATGACAGACAAAAGACTTCTTACCATCCAGGACATTTCCTGCGTAGGCCAGTGCTCGCTCACCGTGGCACTGCCCATCATCTCCGCCTGCGGAGTAGAGTGCGGCATATTGCCCAGCTCAGTGCTTTCCAACCACACGGCAGGCTACTCCGCCTGGACCTTCTTCGATCTCACCGACGAGATGCCCAACATCCTGGCCCAGTGGAAGAAGGAGAACGTGACATTCGATGCCTTCTACACCGGCTACGTCTCCAAGGCACAGATTCCCCACATCCTTCGCATCATGCAGGAGGTTGCCAACGAGGGTGCCCTGCGCATCGTGGACCCCGTGATGGGCGACGGCGGCAAACTCTATCCCGGCTTCGACGACGACTTCCCACTGGAGATGCGCCGCCTGTGCAACGGTGCCGACGTCATCATGCCCAACCTCACCGAGGCTGCCCTGCTCCTGGGCGAGGAATACCGCACCGAGTACGACCAGGCCTACGTGGAGCAGACCCTCAAGAGCCTCCATGCCCTTGGCGCCAAGAACGTGGTGCTCACAGGTGTCAGCCTCGAGCCCGGCAAACTGGGTGTGGCATGCTACGACGGCAACGAGACACAGTACTACTTCACCGACCGCATGGACGTATCCATGCACGGCACGGGCGACTGCTACGCCTCCTCCTTTGCCGGTGCACTGATGCGCGGCCACAGCATCCTGGAGTCAGCCTCCATCGCCGCCGACTTCGTGGTGGAGACCATCCGTCAGACCCTGCCCGACCCCTCTCACTGGTGGGGCGTGAAGTTCGAAAAAGCCTTGCCTTATCTGATTGGAAGAATGTAACATTGAAAGATTAACGGCAGAGCGGATGAGCGTTTAACGTTCATCCGCTCTGCCGTTCGCTGTGGTCAGCCGTCATAACAGGAAAGCAGGTACAAACAGTGTGGGGATTAGAATAGCATGGAGAATGCCTCATAACTTTGTTCAACGCGTGCCAACTGATATGGTTTCAGAGAGAGTGAGAAAGTTCCGTGCACTTCCTCCAGACCAAATGAAAGTCGCATGATGCTTGCCACACTGAAACTAAGGTCGTCACCTCGCTTCATCAGGAAGTGGCAGGTACGTATGAGCAGAGCCTTGTCGTGCTCCACATAACGCAGAGCCTTTAGCAGAAGGAATGCACATGGCTTGCTGTTTATCTGCAGCAGGAAAGGAATCCATAAGGAACTCTCCTTCAGTCCGCATTGTACAAGGAGGCGCTCTATGTCGGCAGGATTTTTCAGCAAGGGTAGGAGAGAGAGCAGTATCTTCTTGCGGTCCGTCTCGGTCAGTTCCTGGCAGATGGTGCTGAATTCCTCTTCCCAAAGTCCCAGCCTCTCCAGTTCCTCGCTGCTTGCATCCGTAGCATTTATCTTCTTTGCCAGAGCCTTCAGCAATGTACCCAGATAAGCTTTTCTGTTATGTCGGAACATAGCGGAGAAGACGGACCAGAAGACATGTTCCGTAGTCTTTGGCAACAGATTCTCGCCCAAAACCAATCCTGCCTGACGGAATTGTGCATTGCTCAGTCCGTCAAGATAGGCAAGCAGCGCCTCTGGAGTTTCCAGCAGACATGAAAGTTTCTTTATGTCTATGTACACGATTTAGTTCTTTTGTGTTTTATCGTCCTATCAGGAATATTGCAGGCACTTTGCCCAGGTCGGGCATGCCGGTTCGTTTCCAGTCGCGGATTGTCTGTGTGCGTATCCACTCGTCGGAGGTGGTTATGCCGGCGGCTATGCACATGCGGGTATCTGGTCGCAGGGTAGCACACATGGTGTCAAACATCTTGCGATTGCGGTATGGAGTCTCTATGAACAGTTGTGTCTGTCCCTCTGCCCATGCACGGCTTTCCAATTGCTTCAGACGTTTGGCACGGTCGCCATCCTGAACTGGCAGGTATCCGTTGAAGGCAAAACTCTGTCCGCCAAGTCCCGATGCCATCACTGCCAGTATCATGCTGCTGGGACCTACAAGGGGCACTACACGTATGCCACGTTTCTGTGCTATGGAGACGACATCTGCTCCAGGGTCAGCCACAGCAGGGCAACCTGCCTCGCTTATTACACCTACGGAGTGTCCCTTGCTTATGGGTGCAAGGTATTCTGCAAACCGGGAACTGTCGGCATGTTTGCCCATCTCAAAGAATGTGCATTCGTCTATGGGAAACTCCCTGTCCATGCGACGCAGGAATCGTCGTGCCGTGCGTATCTCCTCTACAACGAAGTGGCGTATCTGCCCCACAATCTGTGCGTTGTATGAAGGAAGCACATTCTCGTGCGGTGTATCCCCCAGTGTGACAGGGATTAGGTACAGTGCAGCCTCTGGCTTGCTATTGTTTTCTGTCATATTATATTGTAGTTTAGATGGGATGCCAGGAAGACCTAAGAAAACCTAAGATGTCTTAGGAAGACCTAGGATATCCTATGCTGTCCTATAGTATCCTATTGTATTCTATGCAGTCCTAGGAACACCTAGGGCCTCCTAGTCGTTTCCTCTCATCGCTCGCCGCTCATCGCTCACCGCTCACCGTTAAACGTTAATCTTTAAACGTTCAACCTTCCTCGTTAATTAGCGGCAGGGGATTTGTCTTGCTTTGCTTGGCACCGAGTTTCTGCAGTTTGGCACATGTCTGCAGGATACTTTGTCCCGAGGGGAGCAGTTTCTTTTCAGCATCCTCGAAGGACTTCTGTGCATTTCCCAATGCCACTCCCAATGCCTGGTACTTCTTCATGAACTGTCCCACACGGTCCAGCATCTCGTTGGCAAGGGCATAGACCTTCTCATGGTTCTCTGCCTGTACTATCTGCGTCCATGTCAGGTTCACTATGCGCAGTGCAGCAAACAAGGTCTGCTCGTCGGCAATGAAGACATTGCTGTCCATGGCCTTGCGCCACATGTCGGGCTGGGCATTCAGGGCGGCCCACAAGGCTCCGCTATGCGGTACGAACATTATCACATAGTCCATGCGCACCTTTGGCGGGACTATGTACGAGGAGTAGTCTTTGGTGCTCAGTGCTTTGACGTGCCTCTGCAAACTCTCCACATGTGCATTCAGTGCCCTCTGGCGTTCCTCCTCGGTTTCTGCATTCACGTAATCCATGAAGGCAGTCAGCGAAACCTTGGAGTCTACTATCACCTCACGATGGTTATCCAGATGCAGGATAACGTCGGGTCGCATCATACTTCCCTCCTCCGACTTCAGCACATACCCGTCGGCACCGCGCATGGTTATCTGTGTGTCGTAGTGTACCCCGCATGTCAGCCCCTGGCTGTTCAGCAGTTCACAGAGCACCGTCTCGCCCCAATCGCCCTGTACCTTGCGTCCGTGCTTAAAGGCACGGGCAAGTTCCTCGGCACTGTTACGTGCCGCCTCGCTCTGCTTCATCAGCAATTGTATCTGTTCCTTCATGGCCGAAGACATGGCGGTATGGTTCTGGTTTGTCTCATTCATTGCCTTGCGCATGGCCTCTATGGTGTCCTTCAGTGGGTTCACTATTTGCCCAAGGTTCTGCGTACTGCTTTGCGAGAACTCCTTCTGGCGTTGCTTCAGCATCTCCTCGGTAACCGTCTTCATCTCTGACGAGACACGTGCCAGAGTTTCCTTGAAGCGTGCCTCCTGTGCCTCCAATGTCTTGCGGTGGTTTTCCTCTACTATGTTCTGAGCCTCACGAAAACGTTCCTCCTGGGCGGTAAGTGCCTGACGATGCCCCTCCTCATTGCGCATAAGGGTATCTTCATGATGCTTCTGCTCTGCTATAATCTGAGCCTCCAGAATCTGTATGCGTGTAGTGGCAGCCTGATTCTGTTCCGTGTAACTTGCTTTCTGCCTGAAGTAGAGCACCAGCATTGCTGCTGCACCTATTACTGCTCCCAGCAGACATGAACCTATAAGCATCAGTTCCATTGTTTTGTTTTTGTTTGGTTTTGATAATTAGACTTTTAGTGGTTAGGGTAGGGGTGTTTTTCTCATCGTTCTGTTACTTGCCCAATTCAGTGAAGGTCTTTCTCCCCTTCACATAATATTGCCATAACAGAGAGAATGTGCTCTGTTCCGGTACTGGCGACAACACTGTCTTTCGCAGGTTTTCCTCTCTGTCCTTTTTGAAGTCGGGCAACATCTTGCGGAACTCCTTACGGCCCTTCCATACAGCCATGAACGAACCCCATTGCAAGGTGAGCAGGAACTGCACACTGGCCAAAGCGTCCAGCCAGAAACGTATGCGCATTACCTTGCAGAGCCTTTCCTCGGGCAGGTTCTTGTACAGCAACAGCAGATTGTTGCGGAAGTTCAGGAAAGTCTTTCTGGGATTGCCCTGGGGCAGTGTGCCGCCCCCCAGGTGGTATGCCACACTCTGTGGCACGCACACCACGCCACGTCCACGGCTGCGCAAGCGCCAGCACAGGTCTATCTCTTCCTGATGGGCAAAGAAGCGTCCGTCTAGTCCGCCTGCCTCCCAATAGTCCTTGCTACGGATCAGCAGGCATGCTCCTGTTGCCCAGAGCACTGGGGCCACATCGTCATACTGCCCTTGGTCCTCTTCCACGGTTCCCATCACCCTGCCTCGGCAATATGGATAGCCCAGAGCATCAATATAGCCACCGCATGCACCGGCATACTCAAAATCCTTGGGCGACCACTGGCACAAGAGTTTGGGCTGGCATGCTGCCACCTCTGGATGTGCGTCCATGTATTGCATCATTGGCTCCAGCCAACCCTGTCGCACCTCCACATCGCTGTTCAGCAATATGTAGTATTCTGCCTCCACAGGCTTTAGTCCACGGTTATAGCCCTCGGCAAAGCCATAGTTCTTGTCCAGCACTATCTGCCTCACGGTGGGAAACTCCTGTGAAAGTACCTCCAGCGAATTGTCTGTACTGCCATTGTCGGCAACCACTATTTCCGCATCCCCACTATTCTGTATTACAGAAGGCAGGAAGCGGCGCATCATCTCTGCCCCGTTCCAGTTCAGTATCACTATGGCTATCTTGCTCATTATTCCTATAGTTTCTTTTTCTTGACCTTGGCTTTTCCTTCCCCCCCCAGAGATTATCTTAGGAAGATTTAGGAACTCATAGGAAGACCTATGCTATCCTATGCTGTCCTCTCCCCCTCTCTTCGTTAAACTTTCAACCTTAATCTTTCACCGCTCACCGCTCACCTCTCACCATTCACCGCTCACCGTTAATCGTTAAACGTTAAACGTTAATCTTTAAACGTTCAACCTCACCTCTCCCCTCAGCGCCGTCCCCTCCTCGTTCCAGTCGCCCAAGAGCACATCCACAATGGTATTGTCCACCTTGTCCGAGGTCATACCCTCTGGCAAGTTTATCTCCACGCGTATGTAGTTGTCGGTAAAGCCATGCATGGTATGCTTGCTCTTGCTGTGCTCCAAGAGAACTGGTCGCACCTTACCTATATATCTGTTGTAGAAGTCTTGTGTTATGCTTTCGCTCAGATCCAGAATCTTCTGGGTCCTCAGTTTCTTCTCCTCGGGTCGCACCTTGTGCGGAATCTCCAAAGCCTTGGTACCAGGGCGTTCGCTATATGGGAACACATGGTACTGTGCCACGGGCAGGGATGCCATGTATTCGTATGCCTCTTGGAACAGTTCCTCTGTCTCGCCACGAGTTCCCACTATGGTGTCCACACCAATGAAGGCATCCGGCATCAGTTCCAGCACACGCTCCACCTTGCTTCGGAACAGGGCTGTGTCGTACTTTCGGCGCATCAGGCGCAGCACCTCGTCGCTTCCACTCTGCAGAGGGATATGGAAATGTGGCATAAAGGCACGGCTCTTGGCACAGAACTGTATCACCTCGTCGGTAAGCAGATTGGGTTCTATGCTCGAGATACGGTAACGCTCTATCCCCTGCACCTGGTCCAAAGCCTTCAGCAGGTCCAGGAAACTTTCGCCCGTACTCTTGCCAAAGTCACCTATGTTCACACCAGTAATGACTATCTCCTTGGCACCAGCCATGGCAGCCTCTTGTGCCTGTGAGACAAGCATTCCTATGCTTCCGTTGCGCGAGCGTCCACGGGCAAAGGGTATGGTGCAGTACGTACAGTAGTAGTCGCACCCATCCTGCACTTTCAGGAAATACCGTGTCCTGTCGCCACACGAGCACGAAGGCATAAAGTTACGTATGTCTGCTGTCCTGACGGTACGGTACTCATGTGCCGCCAGTTTGCGTTCCTCGGGCATCATCAGCAGGCGCTCTTTTATGGCCTCCACTATCTGCCCCTTCTCGTTGCTTCCCAACACCAGGTCCACACCCTCCATGGCAGAAACCTGTTCCGGCTTCAGCTGTGCATAGCATCCGGTCACTATCACCAGTGCACCGGGATGGTTGCGCACCAGGCGGTGTATGGCCTGACGGCATTTGCTGTCTGCCACCTCGGTCACACTGCAGGTGTTAATCACACATATATCGGCTATCTCTCCCTTCCTTGCTGTGCTCACTCCGTGCTTCTTCAGTTCGGCACCCACCGAACTGGTTTCTGCAAAGTTCAGCTTGCACCCCAGGGTGTAATAAACGGCTTTTTTGTCTTCAAATACATTCATGCATGCAAAATTACATAAAATATCCGACATACCGTGCGTGTACGCATGAAAATATAATGTATCGTGTGCGCGTAATACGTGCACGCTGTAGACCGTCTATAGGCTTATATTATAAAAAAACACAATAAAAACTAAAAATATTTGTATAAACGTGCTTGTGGAAACAAAAATTATAGTACCTTTGCACCGCAAAAAAGGAATAATATTTGTTTTACATAATTAAATCTCTAAGAAAATGAAGAAGTTAGCATTTGTTTTTGCAGCTATCGTAGCAGTATCTTTCGCTTCTTGCGGTAACAAGACCACTGGTTCTGAGTGTGCTGATAGCACTGCTTGTGACAGCGTTTGCTGCGACAGCACAGCTTGCTGCGACACTGTTGCTTGCGACAGCGTAGTATGCGACAGCGTAGTAGCTGAGTAATTTAGTTACAGACGATAAGCTTAATGGGGGTGAGTCCACAGGACTTGCCCCCATCTTTTATTGTGCATGTAGGCTTGTCCCATGTTTCTGTGGCTTAGGTTTGCCAAGCGTTGTGGACAAATAAACTAAAGTCGGTCATTAGTGCGTAACTGCCTAATGACCGACTTTAGTTTATTTGCTTGCGTGCTCCTCTATGCCGCAGATGCGACGTATCTTGTTGGGAATCTCCGTGTTGTCCTGGAACCCCTGGAACAGTTCGCTACCCACACCTATGGCAAACACCGGTACCAGGTCTGCCGTGTGCGACCCCGTTGTCCATCCTATGCCGGTTATCTTGTCCAGAATCTGGAACGTGCGCTCCACAAATTGGTTCAGCGAAACGTACAGGGTCTGTTTCTCTTTGCCGTCCTTGTCTACGAACGTCTTACGGAACGCATCCTTCAGACTCTGCTCCTGTTTCTGGTTCAAAGGTATTTTTGAGTACAGTCCCAGTTTCTCCTGCAGGTACTGCTTCATCCTGTCCCAAGTGATGTTCTCTCCGCTTTTTATCATCTGCTGGCATTCGTATTGCATGGCCTGCATGGATATGCGCTGGTAGTCAAAGTTTTTCATCCCCAAGGTGTAGGACCCGCCGTTCACTCCTGCTGCCATGCCACCGGTATTGTGGTCGGCAGTCACCACTATCAGGGTCTCGTCCTTGTGCTTCTGGTAGAAGTCGTATGCCAGGCGCAGAGACTCGTCAAAGTTCAGCACCTCCTTCACGGCAGTGCCAGCATCGTTGGGGTGCAGTGCATGGTCTATCAGTCCCCCTTCCACCATTACGAAGAATTTCTTGGGCGACACCTTTTCCATGTGCTCTATGCAAGCCTTGGTGATGAAGGGCAGGGTCAGGTTGCCCTGTATGCTGTCTATCGTGTAGCCGACATGGTCCAGATGGAACGGAGCATTCAGCAGCACCACCTTGTCCTTGTGCTCCTGAGCCTCCCATTGCGCTGGACCCTGTACTATGCTGTAACCAGCCTGGGCAAGCACATCGTGCACATGTGGTTTGCCCTGTGGCGCGCCTCCGCGCAATCTGCCTCCGGCAAACATCTCATATCCGCTCTCTGCCATATCCTGGGCAATGTCGTAGAACTGACCGCGATGGTTCACATGTGCATAGAAGGCGCCAGGTGTAGCATCGTCCGGAGCCACGGTGGTGGCTATAGCTATGCCATATCCCTTTTGCTTCAGTTCTGCCGCTATGCTCGTTACGGGTTTCTGGTCGGGAGTTACCCCTAACATGCCGTTGTTGGTCTTGTGTCCGGTGGCCAAAGCCGTTCCGCCTGCTGCCGAATCCGTTATGGTGTTGCTGGCAGAGTATGTCGTTGCCATCGAGGTCACTGGGAATTGCAACATCAGCAGAGGCTCCTTGTTGCCACATACGGTTTGGTTGTACGTCTCGGCACAAAGCACGGGACTCATGCCCATGCCATCTCCTATAAAATAAAAGATGTACTTAGGTTTCTTTGCTCCTGCCGCGGTAAGTACCACGAGCATAAGCAGTAGGGTGGTGAGGATGCGGTTTTTCATCTCAAAAGTTATTATTGTTGTTTATCTTCTTGTGTACATAAGGCAGTCGTGCACCATCATTGTGCCAGCCATTCCGTATGCAAATGTAGAAAAAAAACTATTAACCACCTACACCTGCCTCTGCAAAAATCTCTACACCCCCAGTTTTCTTCTCCCCCTCTCCCCTTTAATCCTTAAACTTTCAACCTTATTATTCACCTTTGGTTCATCAAGCTAAAGCAGTCGCCTACGCTCATCAAGCTCCGCAAGTCACCGTTAAACGTTCAACCTTCAACGTTAATCGTTCAACGTTAATCGCTCACCCCTCATCGCTCGTCGCTCACCTCTCACCGTTAATCTTTAATCGTTAATCCTTCCTCGTTCCCCTTCCCCCTTCCCCCTTCCTCCCGAGGACCGCACCGAGAGTTCCCGGTTCTTTCGCCTCGGTCCTCCCGAGGACCCAAATGGCCTTATTTTACAGGGCATAGCCATGGTATGGATATTACACACCCTTTCTCCTAAAGCACCTTATAAGTTCTCTACGAATATTGTTGGAAAAATTATACAAAAAATATACATCTTCTCGTAGAAGATTGACATCTGCATGCAAATTTATAAAAAAGAAATGATTTAAGGCAATAATCCTATACATATTTTAACTCAAACGGGATTATTGTTCCTTTTTGTAATCACTCTTGGCTTCAATATTCCCGACTTTTATTTGAAATACGCCGAAACTTGAGTTATAATGTTCTAATACTCAATATAGCTACAAGCTGTGTCAATCTTCTACGAGAAGATGTACACTATTAGATGCGTATTTAGCATGTGTTTTCGAACAATATAAACAAAGTTGTTATGAGTTACACACCAACCTCAGGAATGGAGAACCTCCAGAGAATAGAAACTCTGGTTGCTGCCAATCTCTCCAATATCCTAAAGAAAGAGAACGAGAATGATAGTCATATCAACCTCTATAATCTGGGCGACTTCTGGGTTGCCTTCGAGAATTCCGCCTTTCAGTTGGAACAGCTGTCCGACAATCTCGACGGCACGCTTGTTATGAGGCTGAAGAATCGTCCTTTCCCCCTGATACTTAACACTATCTCCGACACCAAGGTCCGCTCCTTATGCCGTAGCAATACCCACAAGGACTTCCTGCAAATCCCAGCAACCCCATTAGACAAGGAATCCTTCAGGACCTGGTACCGCGATTTCATTACCCCCTAATCTTTCAACGTTCATCTTTCAACGTTCATCGTTAAACGTTCATCGTTAAACGTTATTCGCCTGCGCTCATCAAGCTAAAGCAGTCATCGTTAAACGTTCATCGCTCATCGTTAAACGTTAAACGTTAAACCTTCTGCGTAATCTGTGTGAGACATAACTTTAAACCTTAAACCTTAAACCATGAAAATTCTCTCCAAACTCAGCGACTGGTACTTCTCCCACAAGACACTTCCCCATTGGGGAGTTCTGGCATTGGATTGCTTCATCGTCTTGTTTGCAAGTTTCGTAGGCAAGTATTACGAACTTGATGATATAGGTTTCACCAACTCCTTCCGCTCCATCGTGATTGGAGCGCTCCTCACCACCCTGCTATATGCCATATCGTTCGCCCTCTTTCATACCTACAGAGGCATTATCCGCTACTCCTCTTTCATAGACCTTCAGCGCATAGCCTTTGCCACCATGGTTGGAGCACTGCTCACAGCCTTGCTCTCGTTTGTGGACGAATACATACCCCATTGCTCCGTAGCATCCCCCCATGGTGTCGTTGTCACCTTCCTCATTGCCACCATGCTCATGTGGATGGAGCGCGTCATTGTCAAGAGGATGTACGACAACTTCCATACCGACAACTCCGTTCCCGTAGCCATCTATGGTACCAAGGCAGGAGGCATCTCCCTTGCCAAGAGCATCTCCTCCGTCAAGGACAAGAAGTACACCCTCTTAGCCTTTATCTCCGATGGACAGGAAATGAAGGGCATTACCCTCTTTGGCAAGAAGATATACATCAACCATCCCGGCATCGCCACAAAGATGAAGCACCTTGGCGTCAAGACGCTCCTCGTATCACCGCTCAAAAGCACTCTCTTCCGCGATAACAGCGAAATGATAGACGAGTTCCTTGCCGCAGGCATACGCATCATGATGATGCCTGCCGCCGAGGAGTGGGACGGCACCTCCGAACTCACACACCGCAACCTCCGCGAAGTGGACATTGAGGACCTCCTGCCACGCGACAAGATAGAAGTGGACATGGATGCCATTGGACAGTTGCTTCAGGACAAGGTCATCCTCATCACCGGCGCAGCCGGTTCCATAGGTTCCGAGATGGTGCGTCAGGTTGCCCTCTACCGCCCCTCTGCCATGATACTCATCGACCAGGCAGAGACTCCCATGCACGACATCCGCCTCATGATGGCACGCCAGTTCCCCTATATACCCAGTCACACCATCGTCAGCAGCATTGCCAACAAGGACCACATGGAGCAGATCTTCTCCCAGTTCCGCCCCGACTACGTCTTCCATGCCGCCGCCTACAAGCACGTGCCCATGATGGAGGACAACCCCGGCATAGCAGTACAGAATAATATATATGGTACGCGCGTGATAGCCGACCTTGCCGTGAAGTATGGCACCAGGAAGTTCGTCATGATCTCCACCGACAAGGCCGTCAACCCCACCAACGTCATGGGATGCTCCAAGCGCATCTGCGAAATCTACTGCCAGTCCCTGAACAAGGCCATCCAGGAAGGCAAGGTGCAGGGCATCACCCAGTTCGTCACCACCCGCTTTGGCAATGTCCTGGGCAGCAACGGCTCTGTCATCCCCATCTTCAAGGAACAGATACGCAAGGGCGGTCCCATCACCGTCACCCATCCCGACATCATCCGCTTCTTCATGCTCATCCCCGAGGCCTGCAAACTCGTCCTCGAAGCTGGCACCATGGGCAAGGGAGGCGAAATCTTTGTCTTCGACATGGGCGCCCCTGTCCGTATTGTCGACCTTGCCCACCGCATGATACAGCTCTCTGGAGCAGAAGGCATAGACATACAGTTCACCGGTCTCCGCGAGGGCGAGAAGCTCTACGAGGAAGTCCTCAGCGACAAGGAGCAGACCAAGCCCACTCACAACCCCAAGATAATGATAGCCACCGTCCGCGAGTACGACTACGAAGTAGCCTGCCAGAACGAAGAGCGTCTCCTCTCCGCCTCCCACTCCCACGACGACATGGCCATAGTAAAGATAATGAAAGAAATAGTCCCCGAATACAAATCCAAATGCTCCAAGTACGAGGTGCTGGATTGATGTTTAACGATTAACGTTTACCGTTTACTGATTACTGTTTAATGAAGAGTGTATGAGTGAGGTTTTTACATATCGCAATCTCCGCGTATATCAGCAAGCAAAGGAATTTGTAATTTATGTCTATAGATTACAAAAACAATTTCCTAAGGAAGAGCAGTATGCGCTTTGTGATCAGTTGCGGCGCGCAGTGATTTCAATTCCATCCAATATAGCAGAAGGTATGGGCCGTTCATCTGTTAAGGAGCAAATACATTTCATTGAGATAGCCTTTGGTTCATTATGTGAAGTATTATGTCAATTGGAATTATCTTGTGAACTACACTATATAGACGATAAACAGTTATCTGAAGCCGAAAGGCAAGTAAAGCTACTTGCTCAAATGATGTCAGGTTTAAGAAACTCCAAAAATTCCGCCCTCCGTTAACTCTTTAATCTTTCATCTTTAAACGTTCAACCTTAAACCTTAAACCTTAATCTTTAACCTTTAACCGTTAATCGTTCAACTTTAATCTTTAAACGTTAACCCATAATCTTTAATCTTTAACCCTTAAACGTTAATCGTTAAACTTTAAACGTTAATCGTTCAACTTTAATCTTTAAACTTTAATCGTTCAACATTTGTAATAGTACTACTTCCCCCTCCATCAAAGTACTACTTCATTTGCCATCGAGGTACTACTTCCCAGGTCATTGAAGTATATCTTCGTTATAAATACAGATAAACATGCAAAATCAATCTGCAAATAATAAACGCATAGCCAAGAATACATTGATGCTCTATATTCGTATGCTGCTATCGATGGTGGTGTCGCTGTATACCTCTCGTGTAGTATTAGAGGTATTAGGTGTCGAGGACTACGGTATCTATGGAGTTGTAGGTGGTGTAGTAGCAATGTTCTCATTTTTGAATGCCTCTATGGCAGGTGCTACCTCACGATTCTTAACCTATGAGATGGGGCGAGGCGATGAGCAGAGATTAAAGGATACCTTCTCCTCTGCTCTCTTCATTCATATTGGTATAGCAGTGGTTGTTTTTATCCTCGCCGAGACTATAGGTCTTTGGTTTTTAAATAACAAATTGGTTATTCCTGATGGACGTATGCATGCGGCACATTGGGTATATCAATTGAGTGTTTTGGGCATGTTCGTTAGTGTTACTCAGGTTCCTTATAATGCTACGATTATAGCTCACGAGAAGATGGACGTATATGCCTATATAGAGCTTCTAAATGTTTTTCTAAAGTTAGGCATCGTATATTTGCTTGCTATAGGGAATTTTGATAAGCTAATCCTTTACGCATTACTTGTCCTTGCGGTGAATGTTTTGATTGCTGGTACTTATAGATTTTATTGTGTGCGACATTATGAGGAGAGTCACTTCGTGTTTCATATAAACAAAGAAGTGTCAAAGGGTATTCTTTCTTTCTCTTTGTATAACCTCTTGGGAAATATGGGGTATGTAGTTAATACTCAAGGAACAAATTTTGTTATTAACATGTTCTTTGGGGTCGTCTATAATGCTTCAGCATCTATTGGTGCCACTATTTCTGGAGTAGTTACAGGATTCGCATCTAATATTATGACAGCTTTTAGACCCCAAATAACAAAAACTTATGCGCAAGGAAACATCTCAAAATTTCAGTCTCTTTTATCTTGGGCATTAAAGTCTATATTGTTGGTTTACGCACTTGTAGCTGTTCCTGTAGGTTTTACTATTCAGCAGTTGCTCGCCATATGGCTGATTGAAGTTCCCCCTTATACGGATATCTTTTGTCAGTTACTTTTGGTAAGTATTTTCTTTGAAACGGCAAGGTATATTATTAATATGGGAATTCATGCAACAGGAAAGGTTAAATGGGTAAGTATATTCTCTGGTATTTCATTTATATTAAATCCATTCATAATATATGTTTTATATAGGTTTGGATTTCCTATATCATTTGCATATGTGTCGGGGATTTTTATCAATATATTTCTGTTAGTTATCCATTTTTTGGTATTGCAATATAATCTTAAAGGCATCTCTATTCGTAGCATGGTATATTCCTTTTTACAGGTTGTATTGGCCATTGTAATATCCATACTCTGTTTGTATTGGATATCACAAGTTCAGATAGAAAACAAATTTGCCAATATTGTCTTCTTAACAGTTGCTTCATGTTTATTGCTTGGTGGGTTATCATTGTATGGGGTTTTGAATAAGAGTCAGCGTACTAAAGTTTTAGAATTTATTAGTAGTAAGATAAAGAAATAATCAATTATACAAATTATGGAAAACATTCTTCTGTTAGACACTGCATTTGGTTCTTTTAATAAGGGCGATGATATTATTATGGAGTGCACTCGTAAAGAGTTGGCTCCATTATTGGAAAATAATTTTGAGTTAAATCTTCCTACTCATATCACCTCATTTCATTGGTATCAAGTATATAAAAACTCTTTGTCATATCGTACTTATGCTGATTGTAAATGGAAGTTTATTGGTGGTAGCAATGTGATGGTTCCTAACTTGCTGACACATTATGCGCAATGGAACATAAACATCTTTAATTACCAACCTTTTATTGGTACCATAATGGTTGGTGTAGGTGCAGGTGCAGGTGCTGAGCAAGGTAGCAACTGGTACACCCGTTACATCTATCAGCACATGCTCAATCGTGAATACTACCATAGTGCACGCGATGAGCGTAGCAAGGTGTATATGGAGAGTCTTGGCTTAAAGGCCATCAATACAGGTTGTGTGACGATGTGGATGCTCACTCCCGAGCATTGTGCCCAGATACCGACGCAGAAAGCCGAAAAGGTTGTATTTACCATTACGGCTGGTTGTTTCGATGAGCATGATCAGCAGATGTTAGATGTGTTGCTTCGCAATTATAAGGAGGTCTACTTCTGGCCTCAAGGCATTGATGATTATGCTAAATTTAAAGAAATGAAGGGTGCTGATAAAGTTCATGTTCTCCAGGCAACCAAAGATGCCTACGATAGATATCTCACGGATAATGATACTGACTATGTAGGGACTCGACTACATGGTGGTGTATATGCTATGCGCCATAAGCGTAGAGCAATAATTATTGCTATTGATGAACGTGCGCGTGCAATCAATGAATGTAACAATTTAAATTGCATAGAAAAAAATGATATTGAAGAACTCGAAAAACTTATAAAAACAGAAATAATTACTGATGTTCATATGCCTTTTGAAAAAATCAATGAATGGAAAAATCAATTTATTTTAATCTGATAGAGAGAAGATTTGTTAGTGATTTCTAATGTCTGTTTAGTTAGTTATAGAGTATCCCTTTCATGTACAATCTCTTATTTGTGGGAGTAATAATGTTTTTATAAAATGATATTTAATTCCTTTCAGTTTATCTGGCTCTTTCCAATCATCTTTGCGGTATACTATATCATTGATTGGGCTGTTGGGAGACAAAGTAAAGATTCTCGCATAGCCAACCTATTGTTAATAGCCATTTCGTATGGTCTATATATGCAGTGGACTCCTAAATATGCATTAGTCTTGTTAGGGGTAACGGCGATAACCTATTTCTCTGCCCGCTTGATAGATAAGCACGATGCATTTGGTAAAAAGAAATATTTAATATGGACAGGTGTCTTTCTTGCTTTGCTCCCTCTGTTGGTGTTTAAGTACACCAACTTCATTTTAGATAGTATAGGTCATTTGTTTGGTCGAGGCGATAGTGTAGAACTAAATCTTATAGCCCCCATTGGTATCTCTTTCTTTACCTTTCAAGCAGTAGGCTATCTATTTGATGTCTATTACAAGCGAACACCAGTCGAGAAAGATTGGTGGGACTATATGCTTTTTGTCAGTTTCTTCCCTCAAATCCTTTCTGGTCCCATTAGTAGGGCCAGTGAACTCCTCCCGCAGATAAAGGCAAAGCGTGTATTCGTCTATAGTCAGGCAACAGAGGGTTTGAGGTGGTTGTTGTGGGGTATGTTTATGAAAACAGTTTTTGCTGATAGAATTGGTATTTATGTCAATACGATTTTTGATAATTATCAGCATTTAAGTGGACTTTCTTGTATAATTGGCGCCGTACTCTATTCCCTCCAAATTTATGGTGATTTTGCTGGTTACTCCTTCATGGCTGTTGGTGTAAGCAAGTTGATGGGTTTTGACTTGATTAACAATTTCAGACGCCCCTACCTGGCAAGCAGTATCACCGAGTTTTGGAAACGTTGGCATATCTCTCTCACCCGATGGCTCACCTATAATGTATATGTCCCTCTTGGTGGAAACCGCTGTTCTAAGGGCAGACAATACCTCAATATCTTGATTACCTTCTTGGTCAGTGGCATTTGGCATGGTGCCAACTGGACATTTGTTATATGGGGTGGGGCACATGGCGTGTTGCAGATAGCCGAGAAGAGCTTAGGTTTAGACCCCAAGGGGCACCTCGCTTCAACTCGCCTAATGCGGTTGCTTACTCCCATTCGTATAGCCATTACCTTCATGTTGGTATCCTTTGTGTGGATATTCTTCCGTATGCCTTCACTGGGTGATGCATGGGGTTATATTCATCAGATATTTACAGGCGGTTTCTCCTCTATATCCACTATAACTCCTTCAGCTTTGTTATTCATCGTCATGGCAATATTTGTCGTTGTAGCAAAGGATTTTATGGATGAATACCTTCCCTTGCAGTATACCATCTTGCATAATAAATATACTGTCGTTCGTTGGATTGGATATATAGCTATATTAACCTTAATTATGTTATGTGGGGTATTTGATGCGGGGTCATTTATTTATGTTAATTTTTGAAAATGATGCGTAAGTTTATTCTTAAATTAGCTTTGTTCTTCTGTATAGTTATATGCATAGACTTCTCTTTAGGTTTGGTCTTTGATATGGTCTATGCAAATACGCAGAAGGGTGATTATGGTCGCAACCAGTATATTTGCTCTCAAGTTGACAAAGAGTGCTTGATTTTTGGATCTTCACGAGCCATTCACCATTTTTCTCCGCGATTGATTTCTGAGAAGACGGGTATGACATGCTACAACTGTGGTGATGATGGTATGGGCATTGTATCCATGTATGGTCGTTATCAACTGATACGCCAGCATTGTACACCAAAGATAATAATTTATGATGTTGTGGCTCATTTTGACTTGGCTACGGATGATAAAACTCGCTATATCGGAAACTTGAGGTACTATTTAGGTGATGCTAGTATTGCAGACTTGATTGCTTCCGTAGACGGTACAGAGAAGTACAAGAATTGGTCGCGTACCTACAAATACAATTCTCGTTTTGTAGATATTGTACTACAATGTTTGTCTAATGCGCAAGGCACTGCTGCTGAGTATGATTATGCTCCCTTGTCAGGAGAAATGAAATATGATATTGCAAGTCAAGAAGCAAAGGCTTATAATGTTGATTCTTTCAAGCTTTCTCTCTTCGAAGAACTAATCAAGGCATGTCAAGAAGATGGTACTAAGATTATCTTTACTATCTCTCCTTGGTATAATGCAACGGATGATGCAGAATACTCGCCATTAATTGATCTATGTAATTCGTATTCTGTGCCAGTGCTCAATCATTTCATGGATGAAGAGTTTATAGTTTCAAAGAGGCTATTCAAAGATAGCAGCCATCTTAATGAAGAGGGAGCTATCCTTTTGTGTAATAAAGTTTGTGATGAATTAAGTTCTAATATAAATTAATGAAACCACGTATATTTATAGCTATCCATTATATGCATCTTGGCGGTGCAGAGATTTCTCTCATTGGACTGCTTCAGGCACTTGACCCTCAAAAGGTGGATGTGGACCTTTTTGTCTATAGTCATGAGGGGGATTTGATGAAGCTAATTCCGGGGTATGTCAATTTGTTGCCAGAGGACAAGACTTGGAGTATGTTTGAGAAGTCGCTGAAGGAGGTGTTCCTTAGTGGTGAGTTTAAAATTGGATTTGCACGACTTCGAAACAAGTATCTTTCCAAGGTTTACATGAAACAACCTAATCACAACCCTTTAGGAGCAGACTGTAGTTATTTAGGGTTTGAGGTAAGTAAGGTTTTGCCAGATGTAAATCCTTCTGTAACTTATGATTTAGCAATATCTTTTTTGACTCCACATAATTTCGTTATAGATCATGTTAAGGCCCATAAGAAAATATGTTGGATACATACTGACTACACACGTGTCGGTGTGGTAGCAGAATTGGAGAAGTGGGTTTGGGAACAGTACGATTATATTTCAAGCATATCTTCTGAAGTAACTAAAACATTCTTGCAAGTCTTTCCCTCATGCAGAAGGAAGGTGATTGAAATTGAAAATATTCTCTCTCCAATCTTTGTTCGCCAACGAGCAGAAGAGTTTAAATCAACAGACTTGGAACATCTTCAGTCAGTAATTAATCTGCTTTCAATCGGTCGTTTTTGCGAAGCAAAGAATTACGATAATGTTCCTATTATTTGTAAAAGAACATTAGAGATTGTCAAAGACAAAAATATCGATATTCGTTGGTATATAATTGGTTTCGGTGCTGATGAAACACTTATTCGTCAGAAGATAGCTGAAGCAGGAATGCAAGATCATGTCATTATTCTTGGTAAAAAGGAGAATCCTTATCCTTATATCAAGGCATGCGACATCTATGTGCAACCATCTCGTTATGAGGGTAAGAGTGTCACTGTACGAGAAGCTCAAATGCTTTGTAAACCTGTAGTCGTTACCAACTACCCAACCGCCAGCAGTCAGATACAGGATGGCATAGATGGCATGATAGTTCCTATGGACAACGAAGGTTGCGCTAAAGGACTTGCTGCATTCATACTGGATGAAGCAAAGCAATCAAAAATTATGGAGTACTTAAAGACTCACGATTATGGGAATTTAAACGAAGTGAACAAAATATACGATATATTAGGATTATGAGCATAATTAAGAAAATCCTACAAAAGTACGTGTATCAAGATTGGAACATCGCGATAGCCGAAAGGAACGATGACCTTAGCTTGAAGAACATTCGTTGGATGAAGCACAACTACAATGATCGTTGGTTTGCTGATCCATTTATAATTGATGATACAGAGGATGCTTATATCGTACTGGTTGAGGAGTATATGCATGCTACTCGACTTGGTCGTCTTGCACGATTGACTGTCAGTAAAAAGGATTGTACTCTACTCAAGAATGAGACGATTTTAAACATCGAAACTCATCTCTCTTTCCCAAATCCTATTATAGTAGATGGACAGCTTTATATCTATCCAGAGAATGGAGCTGCAGGCAATACTAAATACTATGCATACGGCAAGGAACTTAAACAGGAAGGTGTACTCTCCGAAATTCCTTTGGCCGATGCTACAATAACTGAAATTAAAGGACAGTATTACATCTTTGCTACATTAGGGGAAGAGTGTAATGGCAATAACCTGCGAGTTTATAAAAGTAATACCCCTCTTTCTGGTTATGTGGAATGCCAACATATTCGTTTTAAGGATAATGTAGCAAGAAGAGCAGGTAATGTGTTTGAATGGAAAGGCCAACTTATAAGTCCAGGTCAGGTATGCAATAACGATTATGGAGAAGGCGTTTCATTGCAAGTTCTGGCAGAAAATGATGGTCAAATCTCATTAAAGGAAATAAAACGTATGATGCCTCCAACAAAGGATTATCCAGAAGGTTTTCATACTTATAATGTGTATAAAGATAATGTGGTTGTGATTGATGGTTATCGTTACGGTAGTAAGTTTTTACACAACCTGTATTTCAAAATAAGGAAATAGATATGAATAAGGCAATTGTAATAGGTCATGATGCCGTAAACGCGTTGGGACTGGTTCAAAGTCTCGGGCGAGAAGGGGTTGATGTGATTGCTATATTAGAATGTGAGAAGTCGGAATTGATACGCCATAGTAATTACGCTAAGGAGATTATTCCTGTAAGTGATTTTGATGAGGCCGTTGAAGTTCTACTCACTCGTTTCATAGGTCAAGAGAAGATTCCAGTTTTTCCAGCAGGAGATGGTATAGCACTCACTTTGGCTCAAAATTACGAGCGTTTGGAAAAGCACTTCTTGATAGAACATTTGACGGGTGCTTACACTATGGAACAATTGATGAGCAAAGAACTGCAGATAGAACTTGCCATCAAGCATAAGTTTAATGTACCTTATTCTGTGTGTCTTAGCAAGCCATTTTGTGTCCCAGAAACAATGGTATATCCTTGCATTGTTAAGCCGTTAGTTAGTTGCTTGGGTGATAAACGAGATATTCTTATAGCACAGAATGCAGAAGAATTAAAAGATATTCTTGAGAATCGTGTTTCTTTTTCTGAATCTGTTATCATACAGCAGTTTATTCAGAGAGATTATGAATATTGTATGATGGGTTGTGCCTTTAAGGATGGGCATGTGTACATACCTTTAACAGATAGACCCGTTAAGTTTAACCACAAACTTCAAGAGACATCATACATTAATTATATTGAACCTGTTACAGGCGAGATTGCTGTTGAAGTGGAAAAGATAAAGACCCTGATGAATGAAGTCGGATATGTTGGTCTGTTTTCTGTGGAGTTTATGCATGACAGCAATAAAGATATAGTATATTTCACTGAGATCAATTTTAGAAATGATGGTACCAATTCATTCATAGTGCATTGTGGTGTCAATTTGCCTTATTTGCATTATCAAGATCTTTTAGACCTGCCTCATAAGATTTACACACCGATTAGTGAGTCAAAAAAATACATTTGGGAGGGTATACATTTTTCTAATCTTATTACAAGGGGAATAACTTTAAGAGAGTGGCTGAATGATTTGAAAGGAGTAGATGGATTCCTTTATTATTTTAAAGAAGATAAAACTCCATTCTTCTATCAGTTTGCAAATAAAGTACTTAGAAAATTTCATTTGTTATGATACCTAAAATAATTCATTACTGTTGGTTTGGCCGCAATCCCTTGCCGGAGTCGGCAGTGAAATGCATCAATAGTTGGCGGAAGTACTTCCCCGATTATGAGATAAAGGAATGGAACGAAGATAACTTCGATGTCAATATCATTCCCTATACCCGTGAGGCGTACGAGGCCAAGAAGTATGCTTTTGTAAGTGACTATGCCCGTATGTGGATACTCTACCATCATGGTGGGCTCTATTTCGATACAGACGTAGAGGTCATTAAGACTATGGACGATATCGTGGAGCGTGGTCCTTTTATGGGGATTGAGGTGGAGGCAAGAGCTGGAGAGTTGCCGCTTGTAGCACCAGGACTTGGGCTTGGTGTAACTTCAGACCTCGGCTTATATAAAGATATATTAGATTATTATGCTCCGCTGCATTTCTTGTGCGAGAATGGTAGCCTCAATCAGGTTACTGTGGTTAAGCATGTAACGAATGTGTTGGTAGCAAATGGACTGAAGCCTACTAACGACTTACAGCTGGTAGCTGGTGTGTGGATTTATCCTCGTGACTACTTCAATCCTTTAAATGACAACACGGGACAATTGGTCATCACCGAGAACACACGCAGCATACATTGGTATACCAAGACCTGGCTGAAGAAGCGAAATCCCCTTCGCACCTGGATTGTGCGTCGCATACATCGCTATTTTGGCAATGACAGCTTGGCATGGTTGAAGAGGCTATTGCGCCGTTCTTAAAAATCATAATACAAACGAAATAAAACATGATTCCTGCAGCGTATTATCAAACCATATATCTGACTATTGTTACCCTGATGACCCTTGGGGCATATAGTCAATATCAAAGCCGCAATGGGTTGCGTGAGTTTAAGCACACCACTACTGATGCCATGGCTGGTGCTTTGGTGTTGTTTATGGTACTATTCATTGGCTTTCGCCCTGTGCATGGAATATATTTCCAGGATATGATTAATTATGTGACACATTATACTGCTCTTTATGAAGGAGTCCCGTTTTACTTTAATTGGAATACTGATAACTTGTTGTTTGATAATCTCTTTGCCTGGTGGGGTAGTGAGCGGTTAGGCTATACTTCTTTTTTTGTCTTTATAGCTGCCATCTATTTCGGTGCTGCTTATTTGGGCATTCGCAAGCTATTCCCCAATCATCGTCTGACTGCCTATTTGGTGTTCTTAGCTGCCTTTTCTACCTTTAGCTATAGCACCAATGGCATCAAGGCAGGTGCGACGGCATCGCTCTTTATTTTTGCCATGGGTTATCGTGAGAACTTGAAGGTGTGTATTCCACTTGTATTGATTTCTTGGGGGTTCCATCATAGTATGATTATGGTTGTATCTGCATTCGTGGTTACGCTTTTTTTCAAAAATCCTAAGTACTATTTTGCAGGATGGGTGTTTTGTTTCTTGATGGCAGGTGCGCATATTGGGGCTTTTACACAATTCTTTTCAGGGTTCACCACCGAGCATGGAGCTGAATATCTATTGACAGAAAGTGGTGTTGAAGATGAACAAGGTGGTTTCCGAATTGATTTTATCCTTTATTCTGCCATGCCTGTGCTTGTGGGTTACTATGCAGTGTTTAAGAAGAAGATTAAATTGACACCCCTCTACAAAGATTTGCTAAATCTCTATCTTTGTCTGAATGCTGTGTGGATGCTATGTATGTATGCAAGCTTTACTAACCGTATTGCCTACCTCAGCTGGTTCCTTTATCCCATTGTGCTCATCTATCCTTTCTTGCAGGAGCAGTGGGGTAAGTCACGCTACAAGACCTTCGGTTTGGTGATGTTGGGGCACTTAGGATTTACACTATTTATGAATATTATATACTATTAATACGATATGCCTAAAGTTTCAGTTATAATGGGTATATACAACTGTGCCACCACCTTGCAGGAGGCGTTGGACTCGTTGTATGCCCAGACCTTTCAGGATTTTGAGATTATCCTTTGCGACGATGGCTCTAAAGATAATACCTATGAGGTGGCGTTGGATAATCAGCGCCAGCATGCAAATATCGTGCTTTTGCGCAATGAGCAGAACCTTGGACTCAATGCCACGCTCAACAAGTGCTTGGCAGCAGCTAAGGGCGAGTACATCGCTCGCATGGATGGTGACGACATATCCTTGTCCACACGTTTCGATAAGCAGGTGAAGTTTTTGGATGAGCATCCAGAGTACGCTGTGGTGAGTGCTCCAATGATATATTTTGATGAGAATGGTGAGTTTCGCCGTGGCAAGGGGAAGGGTGAGATCGTTGCTCGTGACTTCGTTCATGGTACCCCTATTTGTCATGCACCGTGCATGGCAAGGACGGAGGTTTTTAGGTCGGTAGGTGGTTATTCGGTGGATGACCGCTTGCTACGTGTAGAGGATTATCACCTATGGTTCAAGATTTTTGCTGCTGGGCATAAACTATATATGATGGATGAGTGTCTTTATAAGATGCGTGATGATAGAGAGGCTTTTAGAAGAAGGACGTTTAAGTCAAGGTTTAATGTTGTCTATGTAAAAAGCATTGGTTATCGCATGATTGGATTGCCTTTTTATTATCAGATATTTGCGCTACGCCCAATCTTGGTAGGTTTGTTGCCTCGTAAGATTTATCAAATATTGCATCGAATGTGATCGCGTTATCAATAGGATTTAATAACCTGATAAGGTAATTGTTTTATGGCTGACAAGAGTAAGAAAAAGTTGTGTATTATCGCTTCTGCACCAGGTGGTATAATCTCTTTTTGGAAGACAAATATAGAAAAGTTAGCAACATATTTTGATGTGTATGTTGTAGCTAATTTTTCTGATGAAAACGTATTTGATGGGCTTTGTATCAAAGGTGCCAAGTCGCTAAATATTGAGAGGAGACCTTCTATTGCCAGTGGATTAGATGCTGTTAAGGAATTAGTGAAATATTTCAAGCAAATGCAATTTGATGGTTTTATTTCGATGTCAAGTAATGCCAGTCTTGTTGCTGCTATAGCAGGCAAGATAGCAAGAGTACCATTCCGTTGCAGAATCTTTACTGGGCAGATATGGATGAATAGAACGGGCTTATCGAGGATGTTCTTTAAAATGATAGATCGATTCACGGTTTGGGTGAATACTCATCTCCTTGTAGATGGGAAGTCGCAACAGAAATATTTGATAGAGAATGGTATCTTAAAGGAGGGACAATCTGGAATTATAGCTAATGCTGCCATTTGTGGAGTGGATGTCGAAAAGTTTAGTCCAGATGCTGATAAAAGGCAAGAAGAACGCTCCAAATTGGGATTCAAGGATTCGGATGTCGTATTTATCTTTATGGGTCGTATGAATCGTGAAAAGGGTGTCTATGAGTTATTGGAGGCATTCAATCGCTTGGTAAAGGATAATGAAGATGCAAGATTGCTCTTGATAGGTAGTAACGAGGGTATTCCAGAGGAAGTCTTCAAGTCTTATCCCAATATCGTTTATGGTGAGAATTTGATTTGTTATGGTTATACCAAGACTCCATATATTGCCTTGCAAGCAGGAGATGTGCTTTGCTTGCCTTCTTATAGAGAGGGTTTTGGTATAAGTGTTATAGAGGCATCTGCGCTCACTCTACCTGTAATTGTGAGTGATATATATGGTTTGAGGGATGCTTTTGATGATGGAAAGACTGGTTTGAAGTGTAAGCCCAGAGATGCCGATTCGTTGTACGAAGTGATGAAGACATTGTATAATGATAAAGACTTCCGTGTTTCTTTAGGAAAGGCTGGAAGAGAGCGTACAAAAGAGTTATATTCAATGGAATTAGTATCAAATGCTTGGGTGGATTATTTTAGAAGAAATATCTAGTAATATTTATTATGGATAAGAAAAAGTTAAGCCTCTCTTTTAGGTTCCTTAGAGCCTTGGGATTTAACTATTCCGAGGAGGAATATGGTCAAGTAAGTCTAAGGGGGGTAATATGTAGATTTTGTGGTAATATCTATCGTAAATTATTATGCAACATGATGGATTGGGCTATATTGGAGCCTTTTAATCCTCGCAAGGTCCGCCCAACTTTAATGCGTAAGATAGGGTGTAATGTCGGGCAAGGATGCTTTATCGGTGATCATGTACGTATAGATTCTGGTCACGCTGATATGATTACTTTAGAAGATGGAGTTTCAATCGCTGGTGGTACCAGGCTACTTTGTCATCAACGAGATTTTAGTGACTATTGTGTTGGAGATGATTACAATAAACTCGGATATGTAGTGAAACCTATTGTTCTGAAGAAAGGATGCTTGATAGGGATGGAGTCATTTGTCCTTCCTGGAGTCACTGTTGGTGAAGGTGCTGTTGTCGGTGCTGGTTCTTTGGTAACTAAAGATGTTCCAGCATGGACAGTTGCAACAGGTCGTCCTGCAAAAGTTGTGAAACAGATTCCTCAAAGAGAAAATAAAGAGTGATGAATATAATATCTTTTGATATAGAGGAGTGGTACATTGAAAAGAAATTCAATGGTGGCCATAAGGATAGGTATCAAATGTTCGATACCTATTTGAAGATGATATTGGATCTCTTAGATGAAAAAGGTATACAAGCAACGTTTTTTTGTTTAGGAAAGATTGCAACTGACTTTCCTGATGTTGTTCGTTTAATTGCAGCTAAAGGACATGAAGTGGGGTGTCATTCCAATGAACATATGTGGCTCACTAAGATGACTCCAGAACAGTTGCGTATAGATACTCATGATGCTATATCAGCTTTGGAAGACATAAGCGGACAGAAGGTAGTTAGTTATCGTGCACCAGCCTTTTCTATCGGTGAAGATAATAAATGGGCAATAGAGATATTGGCAAGTGAGGGAATAGAAAGGGATGCTTCTATATTTCCAGCCAAGAGAGATTTTGGCGGTTTTGCAGAATTCCCTACAGATTCTCCTGTTTGCGTTAGTTACAATGGTCTCCAGTTAAAAGAATTCCCTATCTGTTTGACAAAGATAGCTGGAATGGAAATAGCCTATTCCGGTGGTGGCTACTTTCGTTTCTTTCCTTATTCTTATATAAAAAAACAGATTTCATCTTCAGAGTATGCAATGACATATTTTCATATTGGTGATTTGATTCATAATAAAGAGGGGGTCATGTCTAGAAAGGAGTATGAAGAGTACTTTAAGGAACCTGGGACTTTGAAAAACAGATTAATTAGGTATGTTAAGGCTACACTTGGCACAAAAGGTGCTTTTGACAAAATGTCCAAATTAATTAAAGAAACGGATTTTGTCTCACTGCATAATGCTGATAAAATGATTGACTGGCGAAATGTTTCTCTACTAAATTTATAGATAATATTATAATTGAAAAATACGTTATTCTCGTTATTACTTTATTCTTTAGGTAAAGAGCATTCTTTCTGCTTAACACCTACGGCGGAGCAGTGGCATGAGGTGTTCCAGATGGCAGTGCAGCAGACTCTTGCGGGGGTGCTGTTTGCTGGTGTGGAGCGTCTGCCTGCTGAGCAGTGGCCGCCAAGGGAGGTGCTACTGAAGTGGTATGCCTTGACGGAGAGGATAAAGCAGACGAACAGGGTGCTGAACCAGAGGGCGGTGGAGACGGAGAGGTTCTTTGCCAAGGAGGGTTTCCATTGCTGCATATTGAAGGGGCAGGGTGTGGCAACATACTATCCTAATCCTCTTCTGCGTACTGCCGGGGATATAGATATCTGGCTTGGCGGTGGATATCGGCGAATTCATGACTTTGCACGTCCACGGGTGGGGCTGCAGGGTGTTACGTATCATCACATTCACTATCCGTTGTTTGACGATGCAGAGGTGGAAGTACATGTCGTACCAGGCTATCTAAAAAGTCCTTTCTTGAACAGCTGTTTGCAGAGGTATTTCAACGAGGTGATGGAAGAGCACCACTTCTGCCGTGCAAACTTGCGCGAAGGGGTGGGGGAGATTACGGTTCCAGATGTGGAGTTCAACCTGGTGTTCCTGCTACTGCACATGTACAAGCATCTATTAGGTGAGGGTATAGGCTTGCGACAGATGATGGACTATTACTATACGTTGCAGCAACCTATAGATGCCGAGGGGCGTGAGCGTGTGGTGCAGCGACTGAAGGAGTTCAAGATGCTGCGCTTTGCGAGGGCTACGATGTATGTGATGCACGAGGTGTTCGGTCTGGATGAGGCTTTGATGCTTGTTGCTCCCGATGAGGACGAGGGACGTTTCCTGCTGAATGAGATAATGCTGTCCGGCAACTTTGGCAAGTACGATGCTCGCATAGACCGCAAGAATCACCATAGGCTGTTGCCTCGTGTGTGGAACTCCATCAGGCGTAAATGGAAGTTCCTTACTCACTACCCCAACGAGTTGGTATGGGACATCCCCTTTAGGTTGTGGCAGTATTGCTGGAGCAGGTGGCTGAGAGGATAACGATTAACGTTTAACGATAAAAGGTTATAGGTTAAAGAACTCATTGCTCATTACTCTCTTTCTCCCTGGAGTACCCCAAAGGGGGGGGAGGGGGTGGATAACATTACTCAAAAACTCATAACTCACTACTCATAACTCATAACTCATAACTCATAACTCATAACTCATAACTCACAACTCACAACTCATAACTCACAACTCATTACTCATCTTTAATCTCAATACTCATATGCTTTATAAGATAGCTCATTTCCTTAGAGATAAAATGCCCTTTATTTGGGATTTAATAGATATCGTGAACTCCAGCATGTTCACCATTAGATATGGACGAGGATTAAAGTCTGTAGAGAAGGCAGTGTTGCATTGTTACGCACAATCAAGCAGAATGGATATAGTTCCTTTGAGCGAGGTGCCAACAGAGAAACTGGTAACCTTCTTTGCAGCTCAACCGGAAGATGCTTACACTTTCTTTAAACCACATGGTTTTGATGAGGGATGTTTGAAGAAACTTCAGCGAAATCGTTCTTTCTTGGCTTATGTGCTGATGGACAACGGGCATATTGCTGCTTACTGCTTTATAAGAAGTTTCTTTATGGGTAAGGGCTTCAGAGGGCGTATGGTTGGAATGGATTTTAGAGGAAGGGGATTGGGCACGTTGATGAATAAACTGATGAATGATATTGGATTTGGCATAGGTCTTCGTCTTTTTGAGACGGTGTCCAAGGACAATATTGCTTCTTATCGTTCTGCTCTGTCTGCCAGTAAGGTGAAGATTATAGAGGAATTAGAACACAATGAATTATATCTGGAAATATTGAAGGAGGATTAAGTATGATACTAAAATTCTTGTTTGACCGTGTGGTGGCCTTTATCGGTCTTTGTTTCTTGTGGCCAGTTCTTTTAGTTGTTGCCATCTTGGTGAAGGTGAAGATGCCTGGTGGTCCTGCTTTCTTTGTGCAGAAGCGTGTGGGAAAGGGTGGCAAACTGTTCAATTGTCACAAGTTTCGCACAATGACGGTGAACCATAACGGTTCTACTGTTTCTGTAGCTGGGGACAGTCGTATCACTCCGTTTGGTGCAACGTTGCGACATTACAAACTGGATGAATTGCCTGGATTGTGGGATGTGCTGATTGGTAACATGAGTTTTGTGGGTCCTCGTCCGGATGTGCCTGGTTATGCTGACAAACTGGAGGGGGATGACAGGGATGTGCTCAAGTTGCGTCCTGGAATTACAGGTCCTGCTACGCTGAAATACCGTTTGGAGGATGAGATGATTTCGGAATATGTGGCAAAGAAGCAGGCGGAGGGTGATACCCGTCCTATGCAGGAAATTGCTACGGAATACAATGATAACGTAATCTACCCGGATAAGGTGAGACTGAACTGCTACTATTACCGCAACTACAGTTTCATAAAGGATATAGAGATGATCTTTGCTACTGTCCTTGGCTTCAAGGTAAAGTTCGCAGGGGAAGAGGTGTGAGATGAGAGGGGAAAGAGAGTAGAGAAGGTAAAGAAAGTAGAGAAAAGTAACTCTCCGTACACTCTATACTCTCTATACACCCTGTACACAATATGAAAATAAACTAAAAATACAATACTATTATGTCAGAGAGAAAGATGATTTACCTGTGCCTTGCTCACATGAGCGAGGACGGAGCGGAACAGAAATATGTGAAAGAGGCGTTCGATACGAACTGGGTGGTACCGATGGGGCCTAATGTGAATGCTTTTGAGCAGGACTTGGCAAATATGGCCAATAGCAAGACGGACGGTAGCGAACCTCTGGACCGTAAGGTGGTATGTCTCTCGGCTGGTACTGCTGCTGTGCACTTGGCTCTCATTGCTTGCGGAGTGAAGGCTGGTGATGAGGTTTTGGTACAGAGCTTCACCTTCTGTGCTTCATCGCATCCGATTACATACTTAGGTGCTAAGCCTGTGTTTGTCGGCAGCGAAAGGGATACTTGGAATATGGCTCCTGAACTGTTGGAAAAGGCTATTATTGACCGCAAGTTAAAAACTGGACACTATCCCAAGGCGATAGTTCCTGTAGCACTATATGGCATGCCTTACCGTATAGATGAAATCATGGCAATAGCTGATAAGTATGGTATTCCCGTCATTGAGGATGCTGCCGAGGGTATGGGTTCTCGCTTTGATGGTCAGGTGCTCGGTACTTTTGGTAAATATGGTGTACTGAGCTTTAATGGCAATAAGATGATTACAACTTCTGGTGGCGGTGCATTGATTTGCCAGAATAAGGAGGATGCGAATGAGGTGATGTGGTATGCTACCCAAGCGCGTGATGCGTATCCCTATTATGAACACACGGCAATTGGCTACAACTACCGTATGAGCAATGTGTGTGCTGGTATCGGTCGTGGACAGATGACGGTACTGGATGCACATATCGCTCACCATAAGCATGTGCAGGAACTGTACAAGGAGTTGCTGAAGGACGTGGAGGGTGTTACCCTGCATAAACAGCCAGCAGACCCTCGCTACGATTCCAATTTCTGGCTTTGTGCCGCAACACTGGAGCCCTCGGTAAGGATAGTAGGGCAGGAGAGTGCGTACAAGGAGGTGATAAAGAGTGCCGTGGGTGGTGCTGCGGGTGTGATTAAGCAGGTGGATAGTGCCACCACGGATTGTCAGCCGAACGATAATGTGGAGGCTCTGCGTGTGTTCATGTTAGATAAGAAGGTTGAATGTCGCCCATTATGGAAACCTATGCACAAACAACCTGTGTATGCAACCAATGCTGTCTATACAAATGGGGTGGAAGAGGAGCTCTTCAAAGTTGGTTTCTGTCTGCCTGCAGGTCCTTATGTTACAGACGATGATGTGCACTACATTGTGGATTGCATTAAGGAAGCAGTTGAATGTTGAACGATGAATGTTGAATGTTTAACGTTTAATGTTTAACGATTAACGATTAACGTAGACTGCGTAGCTTGATGAACCAAAGGTGAATAATAACGTTTAACGTTGAATGTTGAACGATTAACGATTAACGAATGAAAAAGTTCCGTGGCGTCCCAAACCACGGAACTTTTTTGTGGCGATTAAACAATCTTCAACCTTACCCACAGCCAGGAGGGTATCATGCGCCAGAAGAAGACGAGGATGCTTACAGTGTTCTTACAGTGTTTTTGTCTGCTCAAATGAAATAAATGTCAAGTTTCTTGCGTAGAAAACTTGATATTTGTAAATTTGCAACGAGAAAATATTATGCCTTATGGTAGTTGCAAGTGAGATTCGTAATAAGATAGATTCCTTTCAGACGGGGTATGTTTTTACTATGTCTGATTTTGATTTAGAACCATCCAATGAGATGGCTCTTGCAAAGTTGTTGAGTCGTTTGGCTGCATCTGGTGAAATTGTGAGAATATCCAAAGGGAAGTATTATAAACCAAAGAAAACTGTCTTTGGAGTAATGAAGCCTGCATATGAGGAACTTGTAAAAGATCTTCTGGTGAAGGGTGGCGAGTTAGTTGGTTATATTTCCGGAACTGTGGCTTTTAGCTCAATGGGACTTACCACTCAGATTTCTTCTAATATTCTTGTTGGCAGTAACAAGTATAGGCGTCCTATTGAAAGAGGTGGTTATAAGATCTCCTTCTTATTGCAATCCAATCATATTACAATAGATAATGTAGAACTGTTGCAAATTCTTGATGCGATTAAGATGATTCGGGAAATTCCCGGGACTTCTACTACTGATGCTTGTAAGATTCTGATTACTCTGATAAGAAATCTGAATGAGGAAAGGTCTTCAGAACTGGAACGTTTGTCATTGAAATACACCAGTTATGTTCGTGCTATAGTTGGTGCAATATTGGAATTTCTTGGACGCCCGACAACTTTGGTCCGTCGTTCTATTAATGGTGTGAGCACTTATAAGATTCCTATTGCAGAATCGGTTTTGCCTTCTAAATATAACTGGAGAATTTATGAACCTACACGAAAATAAGGAGTTGTTTGTTGATGCTATCCTTGCTGCATCACAGGCGAAGGTGGATGGTGGACTTGGTGTCAAACAGGTCTTTATTGAGAAAGATTACTGGATTTCTCGATCGTTGAAGTTGTTGTCCGAGAGTGCTGATGCTGAACTGACTGTATTCAAGGGTGGGACTTCTTTATCTAAGGCTTACGGTATGGGAGCAAGATTTTCGGAGGATATTGACATCGCTATAATTAATGATGAACAGAGAACGGATAACCAGACCAAATCTTTGGTGTCCAGAATCACACATACTATGTCTTGTGGCTTGAAAGAGGTAGTAATGCCAAAGACAAGAAAATTCTCTAAGTATCGAAAGGTGTACTATGCATACCCGATGTTGCCTTTTTCCGATTCTCCGATTTCCATAAAACCGGGAATGATTCAGTTGGAGGTTGTTTCTTTTGCCAATCCTTATCCTTTCCGTAAGGTGAGAATGGGTAGCATGCTTATGGATTTCTTGTTACAGGCAGGCAGAAAGGACATTGTTGATGAGTATGGTATGGGGACTTTTGAGGTTAATGTGTTGGATTTGAAGAGAACAGCTACAGAGAAACTCGTATCTTTGTTCCGACATTCCTTAGCAGATGATTTTATATCCGAATTGCGAGCAAAGATACGTCATTTCTATGACTTGTATTTCTTGTGGCAGGATGTGGAATGCAAGAGGTATCTTCAAAGCGAAGAATTTAAAAATGATTTTCAAAAACTGTTTCTTGAAGATCAAGAACGGTTTAAGGAACCTGATGGTTGGCAGAATAGATTGCTGTGCGAATCTCCTTTATTTGTAAACTTAAATGCAGTTTGGGATGAGCTAAAATCTGTATATGAATCGGAATTGCCTGAGTTGGCATATCGCTCTGTTCCAAAAGCGGATGTGATAGTAGATAGTTTTAGGGATTTAATTAGGGGAATTCACCATTGTGTATAAGAAATTACTTACGCAGGTTTATATTTCAAAACAACAACATTATGATACTAAAATTCTTGTTTGACCGTGTGGTTGCCTTTATCAATGGTGTTTCATAGGAAATCTTCAAAGTCGGTTTCTGTCTGCCTGCAGGTCCTTATGTTACGGACGATGATGTGCACTACATTGTGGATTGCATTAAAGAAGCAGTTGAATGTTGAACGATTAACGATTAACGATTAACGTTGAATGTTTAACGAATGAAAAAGTTCCGTGGCGTCCCAAGCCACGGAACTTTTTTGTAGCGATTAAATAAAATTATATCAACGGATAAACCCAATATCAAAGAAAAGATGTATTTTTGCATAAATGTATTTTCAAATTTACGTAGGATTATATGAGAATAGAGAGGTTGACCTTTTTGAACTTCAGATGTTTTGAGAATTATTCATTGAATCTGAAGAAAGGAACCAATCTGCTGTTTGGCGCAAACAGTAGTGGTAAAACCACCATATTGAGAGGTTTGAAGATTGCAATGAGTTCCTTCTTTTCTGGTTTCTCCGATGCCAATACTCGTTTTAAGGGTATAGCTGACGATGATTTTATGAGCGAAATAGAAGGGGATACCGAATCGTTGGAGCGTCCAGTTTCTATTGAGTATGATTTTGCAGAGTTTCAAGGATTAAAATTGTTACGTACAGGTAAGAAGAATCGTACATCTGTATCAGGAATCAAGAATCTTAGAGATACAGCAAAGAACCTATATTTGCAATTGGCCAAGGAGGATGATGGAAGCGTGGAACTACCCCTGTTTGCGGCATTTTCTACTGAGGATATCCATAGTTCCAGGAAATTGGATAAGAAAAACTTTGCGAAATACTACCAACCACGTTCATTCGGTTATTATGAATGTTTGCAGGGTGATGGATTCTTTGAATATTGGATATATCGCCTATTAGTGTTGGCTGAAGGTCAGAAGTCGCTAATGGAGATTGAGGTCGTGAATAATGCCATAAAAAATGCGTTGGGCGAGAATGGCTGTAAGATTATCAGCGGTATAGAGATTCGTCCAATGAAAAAGAAAGTCTTTTTTAAGTATATGGACGGCAGGGAGGTTGAATCGTCTAATTTGTCGGATGGATATAAAAGACTGGTGAACATAGTCACTGACCTGTCGATTCGTTGTTGCCTGTTAAATGGCAAGAGATATGGAACAGCATGTTGTGACAATACCCCAGGTGTAGTGTTGATAGATGAGGTGGACTTGCATTTGCATCCGGAACTTCAGCTCTTGGTAATAAAATCATTACGTAGCACTTTTCCTCATTTGCAGTTTGTGGTTAGTTCCCATGCTCCCTTGGTGATGTCGAGCGTGATGACAAACGATGAGAATGAAGTGCTTTATCTTCAATATAATGCTGGAAAATATACAGCTTTACCTATATCAACATACGGATTGGATGCCAGTACAATTCTGGAACTGTACATGGGGCAGATGTCAAGAGTGCCTGAGGTTGACGATAGACTGAAAGGACTTTTTGATATGATTGATGAAGAGCGCTATTCTGAAGCCAAAGTTATGCTAAGTGGATTGGAACAGGAGTTTGGTGATTCTCTTCCTGAAATTATTCAGGCTCGTACTATGTTGGAATTTAACGAGGTAGAAGATGATTAGGATTACCAAGGGGAAGGAACCTTCTGAGTGGAGAAAAGTAAGAAATACCCCAGGAATTTCCTTTGAGAATGCACCTAAGGATGCTCTTAGGATTTCACTGCTGGAGGAGCAAGGGGGATTGTGTGCATATTGTATGCGAAGGGTGAGTTTTACCCGAGGTGAATCTACCGCTACCCGTATAGAGCATTTGAAACCACGTTCACTAAGTATAAAGGAGGGAAAAGAAGAGGAAACCTTGGCCTATGGCAATATGGTACTCTGTTGTGATGGAGATATAGGAAGAAATGAAGAGTACCATTGTGATAGAAGCAAGGGAGATTCAACAATTCATTTTAATCCATTTGATCAGGCTGTCATAGATACAATTTCCTATTCATCAAAGAATGGAACTATCAAGTCTTCCAATCCAGTTTTTGATAGGGATTTTAACGAGATTTTACGTCTAAATCATTCAAGACTGGAAAAAAACAGGTTGGCAGTTCTTAAGGGCTTGATTATTGAAATAGGAAGGAGAAAATGGAGGAAGAAGGATATTGCAGACAAGTTAAACTACTATTCTGGTCGTACCTCTAACGGTCAATTGCATGAATATTGTGGAGTGATTGTCTGGTATTTGAATAAGAAATTGAGACAGTTTGGGTAGAGGAAAGTTTTTGTATTGATAAATTTGGGTAAATAGCAAAAAACGTATTTTGTCTAAAACGAATGAAAAAGTTCCGTGGCGTCCCAAACCACGGAACTTTTTTGTAGCGATTAAACAATCTTCAACCTTACCCACAGCCAGGAGGGTATCAGGCGCCAGAAGAAGACGAGGATGCGGAAACGCCAGTCAATGGTGACGATACGTTTGCCTGAGAGGATTCCCTTGACGATGGAGCGTGCTACTGGCTGGGTTTTCATCATCATGGGATAATGGAAATCCTTGGACAGGAGTTCGGTGTCAACGAAACCGGGGCGTATGTCGGTGAAGGTGATGTCCAGTCCCCTGATGTGTGCCAATTGCGAGAGAGCTTCGATGTATGTGTTGCAATAGCGCTTGGTGGCAGAGTAGGAGGGGGCTGCTCCCATGCCTTTGGTGCCGGCAATGGAGGTGACAGCGGCTATGTGTCCGTGTCCCTTCCGGGCAAAATAGTGCCAAACGTAGTCTATCAGGCGAGTGAAGCCTATGGTGTTTGTCTCTACCGTGGATAGTTCTATGGCGGTGTCAAGCTGGCGGTTCTGCTTGCCTATGCCACTGACATGCAGATATATGTCCATGCCACCAAGACTTTCTATGAGTTCTTGCAGGTGTTGCGGTGCCTGAGTGTCGGTGACGTCTATCTGGGCATAGGGACAATTTCCCAGCTCTGTGGAAATGCGCTTCAGGTTCTCCATGCGTCTGCCTGCAATGGCAACGCTGTGGCCCTGCCTATGAAACAGGCGTGCCACTTCCAGGCCTATGCCAGAAGTGGCACCCATGATGATGATGTTCTTCTTCATTCGGGGTTCTTTGAGTCCATTACTATGGTTACGGGACCGTCGTTGGTAAGGCTAACCTGCATGTCGGCACCGAAACGGCCTGTGGGAACTGGGCGACCGAGAGTCTGCTGGAGTTGTGCCACAAAGTATTCATACAGGGGGATGGCTACGGCAGGAGGGGCTGCATGTATGTAGGAGGGGCGGTTGCCTTTCTTGTATGAGGCCATGAGGGTGAACTGGCTTACCACGAGAGCTTCGCCTCCGATGTCCAGCAGACTGAGATTCATCACTCCGTTGGCATCGTCGAAGATGCGCAATCTGCTAACCTTTCCCACCAGCCAATCGGCATCCTGCTGGGTGTCCTCGGGTGTTATGCCCAGAAGGAGCATAACTCCCTTGCCAATCTCTCCCACCACCTCGCCACCGATGCTGACGCTGGCAGAGGTAACTCGTTGTATTACTGTACGCATGTGCTGTCCGTTTGTTCTGTTTCAGTTTCCAAGGGCTTGGCAGGAATGGTCTTGCCTTCGCGTATGATTTCCAGGGAGCGCAGTACGGCAGGGTCGTCCTGGTTGAGGAAGCGAAGGTAGTCGTTCATGTCACTGCTGTTGTAGATGATGCCAGAATAGATGGAGCGGCGGAAGAGTTTCTGGCTGCGCTGGAGCATGAGGTTGCGGCGTGCCAGACCGTGCTTCTGACCGTAGCGTGCAAAGCTTTCCAGCATGTTCTGCTTGTCCATCCACTTAACCTTCTCCTCCAGCGTTTCCATTTCGTTCAGGATTTCACGGTTCTGGTCCACTACCTCAAAACAGAACTGGGCGATGAGGCCGCTGAAGGCTGCCGACTTGTAGTATGAGGTTACACCTGTACTATCGTCGGGAATGAAGATGTCGGGGCGTATGCCACCGCCGCCATATACGGTACGTCCGATGGAGGTGAGGTACTGGGGACCGTCCTGACGAATGGAGTCTTCCACGTAGAATTCGCCTCGCTGGTAGCGCATGAGCAGTTCGTTTTCATAATCCTCGCCATGACCTTTCTCGTAGGGTTTCTGTATACAACGGCCAGAGGGAGTATGGTATCGGGCTACGGTAAGGCGTACCACGCTGCCGTCGTTGAACTCCATGGGCTGCTGTACCAGTCCCTTGCCGAAGGAACGGCGTCCGATGATAGTGCCACGGTCGTTGTCCTGTATGGCTCCGGCAAAGATTTCGCTGGACGAAGCACTCATCTCGTCCACCAGTACCACCAGGGGCAGGTGCTTGAAGGAACCAAGTCCGTTTGCCCTGTAGTCCTCGCGCTTCACCTTGCTGCCCTCGGTGTAGACGATGAGCTGGTCCTTTTCCAGAAACTCGTTGGCCATCTGTATGGACGGGTGCATGTATCCGCCACGGTTGCCGCGCAGGTCTATGATGAGCGACTTCATTCCGTTGAAGTGCAGGTGGGCCAGAGATGTAAGCATCTCGGGGAAGGTGTTCTCGCCGAAGTTCTTGATACGTACATAACCTATTTCGTCGTCTATGAGGAAACTGGCATCCACGCTCTCTACTGGTATGTCGCCACGAATGACGGTGAAGGTGAGCGGTTCCTTGTCCTTGCGGCGGATGACCTCAAGCTTAACCTCAGAACCCTTTTCGCCCTTCAGGTGTTTCATTACCTCGGTGGACTCCATCTTGCACAGGTCCACACCGTTGGCACTGATTATGCGGTCGCCTGCCAGCAGGCCAACCTTCTCGGCAGGACCTCCGTGTATGACGCTCATCACGGTTACGGAGTCGTGCTCCATGCGGAAACTGATGCCTATGCCCGAGAAGGAACCCTTCAGGTCCTCGTTGGCTGCCTCCACGTCCTTCACTGGGATATAGACGGAGTGAGGATCAAGTTCGGATATAATCTTGGGCATGGCCACCTCCACCAGCGAATCCACATCCACGGTATCCACGTAGTTGTAGTCGATAAGCTGTAGCAGGTAGTTGATCTTGCTACTACCCGTGTTTATGATGCTGAGGTTGCTTTTGCCAAAGCGTGTGGCGGTAAAGGTGCCCAAGGCGATGCCTATGACCATACTGATGGCCAGGAGCAATGGCGTGCGTGAGTTATTCTTCATATATATAATATATATAAGGTATATTAGATATTGTCCAGGGGCATGTGCTCCACGGTGATGCCGGCACGGCGAAGGAGGTCGGCACCATCGGTAAGACGGTACTCCCTGCTATATACAACGCGCTTGATGCCTGCCTGGATAATGAGCTTGGCACACTCTATGCAGGGCGAGTCGGTAACGTACAAGGTGGCTCCGTCCGAATTGTTGCCCGAGCGTGCTATCTTGGTTATGGCATTGGCCTCGGCATGCAATACGTAAGGGTGGGTGACGTTGTTGTCGTCCTCGCATACGTTGGGGAAACCGCTGGGCGTGCCGTTGTAGCCATCGGAGATAATCATCTTGTCCTTAACGATAAGTGCCCCTACCTGACGGCGCTGGCAATAGCTGTTCTCACTCCATATAGTGGCCATGCGCAGATAGCGTCGGTCAAGCATTGTGTTCTTTGTGTGTGTCATATTAGGGTGTATGAGTGTTTTCTGAGTAGTCTGAGGACTCTGAGTGTTCCGAGTACTCTGAGCATTCCGAGTATTCCGAGTATTCCGAGTATTCCGAGTATTCTGAAAACTTCGAGTTAGTTTTCACTTGCCAATTCCGTTACGGCGGAGCAGGGCATCGATGCCAGGCTCTTCGCCACGGAAGTTCTTGTAGAGGGTCATGGGATGTTCCGAACAGCCACGAGAGAGGATTTCCTTGCGGAAGCGTGCTGCCGTGTCGGTGTTGAAGATGCCTTCCTGCTGGAACACGCTGAAAGCATCGGCATCCAAGACCTCTGCCCACTTGTAACTGTAGTACCCAGCGGAATATCCTCCCGACATGATGTGACCGAAGCGCACGCTCATGCAACTATCGTCCAGGGTCTTCAGTACCATAGCCTTTTCCCATGCCTGACTTTCAAATGTACGGATGTCCTGAGTGAGGGGAGTGCTGAGGGTGTAGTATGCCATATCCAGCAAGCAGAAGCTTACCTGACGGCAACATGCATAACCGCACTGGAAGTTGCGGCTCTCGCGAATGCGCTGGATAAGTTCTTGGGGCATGGGTTCGCCTGTCTGATAGTGGCGTGCAAAGGTATTGAGGAACTCGGCCTCGGTGGCATAGTTTTCCATGAACTGGGAGGGGAGTTCAACGAAGTCCCAGTAAACGTTGGTGCACGACAGAGCTTCGTATCTTACCTGTGAGAAGATGGCATGCAGGGCATGTCCGAACTCGTGCAAGAAGGTTTCCACCTCGCCCAGAGTGAGCAGAGCAGGGCGCTCCTTGGTGGGTTTTGTGAAGTTCATCACTATGGACACGATGGGACGCACGTTCTCGCCAGTCTTGTCCTCAACCCACTGTTCGCGGTATGTAGTCATCCAGGCACCGGACTGCTTGTTGGCACGGGGATGGAAGTCGGCCAGTAGTACGGCCAGGAACGAACCGTCGGCATCCTTTACGCGGTATGCCACCACATCGGGGTGGTACACGGGAATGTCTGTGGCACGTTCGAAGGAAATGCCATACAGACGTGTTGCCAGACCGAAGACACCATCCTGTACCTTCTCCAGCTGGAGGTAGGGGCGGAGCATCTCACTGTCTATGTTGTAGCGCTGCATCTTCAGCAGATAGCCATAGTGCGAGAAGTCCCAGGGTTGAAGCACGAAGTCCTCGCCCTCCTTCTCCCGGGCCAGTTGCTCTATCTCTGCCACTTCCTTTTCTGCCACAGGGCGGTATGCTTCAAGAAGTTTGTCCATAAGGTCGGTGACGTGCTCCACATCCTTTGCCATACGGCGTTCCAGAACGAAGTCGGCATAGGTCTTGTGTCCCATTATCTGTGCCAGTTGCTGGCGGAGGTTCACAAGCTGGCGCACGTTCTCGAAATTGTTGTTCTCGTTGTCGTGCGTACAGATGGAGTTCATGGCACGGTACACCTTCTCTCTGAGGTCACGACGCTGGCTGTATTGCATGAAGGGACCATAGGAAGGGGCCTGCAAGGTGATTACCCAACCATCCAAACCACGTGTCTCAGCCTCCTGACGGGCAGCAGCAACGGCACTTTCTGGCAAACCGGCGAGGTCCTCCTCTGCGGTCAGGTGCATGGTCCATGCATTTGTGTCGTGAAGTTCGTTCTGCGAGAATTGCAGTGACAGTTGGGACAACTTCGTGCGCAGTTCCGAGAGTTCCTCTTTCTTCTCCTTGGGAAGGTTGGCACCAGTGCGCAGGAAACCGTCGTAGATTTTCTCCATCAGTATCTGCTGCTCGGTGTCCAGTTCGTGGCGCTTCTCCCACACGTGCTTTATGCGCTGGAAGAGACGCTCGTTCATGGTGATGCGGTTGGAGTGCTCGCTGAGCAATGGAGCCATCTTCTGCGAAAGTTCCTCCATCTCGGGACTGTTGCAGGCCGAGAGCAGATTGAAGAAGACGCTGGTAACGTTCTCCAGCATCTCGCCCGTCTTGGGCATGATGGTGTTCTCGAAGGTTGGTTCTTCGGGGTTGTTGCACAAGGCCTCTATGGCCTCCGACTCCAGTCGCATGCCCTCCATCATGGCAGGTTCGTAGTGTTCGAACTTTATCTTGTCAAAGGGAGGCACCTCGTGTGGTGTATCGTATCGTTTGTTGAAAAATGGATTTTCCATTAGTAATATTTTATAGTATTTGTTATCTGAACTCATCGCTCATCGCTCATCCTCTCACCGTTCATTAAACGTTATCTGCTCGCGTGACAGTGATAGATGTCCTTCGGCTTCCATCTGTCTCAGAGCCTTGGATGTCTGCAAGCGTGTCTCGTCTATGATGCCAGCCAGTGTGGTCATCTTTATTCGCAGACGCTTGGGCCATGTTGAGGTGCAGGAGATGTCTCTAACGAAACGTTCTATCTTTTGTGCAATGCTGTCTGGAGGGGGAAGTTGTCCAGAGTGGTAGTTACGCTCCAGACGTGCGGACATTTTGGTGAGCAGATTTATACGAAAGATGTCGTTGTGCAACATTATCTGCATCACGTTACAGCGGTCAATTACCAGCAGGCGCCCTTCGCTTGCGGGAATGTAAGTGTGGTTATATGTTTGCGACAGGCTCCATAGGGCTTCCTCCTCGATGATGGCAGGAGCGTGTATCTCCTCTACCAGAGTCCAGTCCTCGCCCTGGGTGGTGCATGCCAAAGTGCCTTCCATCAGCATGGTCAGGGTGCGGCAATGCTGTCCCCGTTGTATGATATCCCCCTCCTCGGGTTCCATACTGACGATACGCAAGGCTCCGCGTTCTTGCATATGCAGGATGTCTTCTGCGCTGATTCCCTGCAGGAGGGGCAGAGCGGTGACTTGCAGGTAGAAATCGGAGGTAGTCATGTACGTTGATGTTGATAGGTGTGCCTTAGGGTTCTTCCTCACTCTTGATGTTCTGCCACGTCTGGTAGGTGCCGGTGCTGTCCGTATATATGAAGTAGACCTGCAGTTCGGGATGTGACCTAACTACCTCCTTAGCCTTTTCCATGCCCATAACCATGAAACTGGTGGCAAAAGCATCTGCCATAGCACATGTAGGCGCCAGGACGGTACAGGACAGAAGACTGTGCTGAACGGGGCGACCTGTGGAGGGATCGATGGTGTGCGACACCTTTCTGCCATCCTCCGTGGTGTAGTAGTTGCGGTAGTTTCCGCTTGTTGCCATAGCGCGGTTGTGTACCTCTATCACCTCCTGAATCTCGTTGTTCGTTCCGGTGCTGTCCTCCACGGGGCGGTTGATGCCTATGTGCCAGGCCTTGCCCTTGGGGTTGTTGCCACGGGTAACTATCTCTCCGCCTATCTCCACCATGAAGTCCTTCACGCCATGTTCCATGAGCAGGTTTGCCACCTGGTCGGTGCCGAATCCCTTGGCTATGGCGCTAAGGTCAATGATGGTGCCAGAGTTCTCTTTGTGTATAAGACCATTGCCAAAGGTTATTCCCTTGTATCCAACCAGGGTGCGGAGGCTGTCCACCTGTGCGTCGGTGGGCAATTGTCCGTTCTTGAAACCGAAGCCCCATGCGTTGACCAGCGGCGCCACAGTTATGTCGAAGGCGCCGTCTGTTGCCTCCGATACGCTATGTGCCATGGGGAGTATCTCGGCCAGATATGTATCCAGAGTATCTGTCTCTCCACGGTTGATGCGCGAAATGGTGCTCTTGGGGTTGAACATGGACAGAGAAGCGTCCACACCCCTAAGGCATGTCATGATGGTGTCGTGCAGGTCCTCGGTGTGGGTGTATGTGGCGTTCATGACCGTGCCGAAGATGCGCTCGGAGAATTTCCATGTCTTTGCGCTCGGTGCCTTGGTGTCGTTGGTCATGGCCACGTATATGGTTCCTATAATCAGGAATATCAGTAATGCTATTTGCCTTTTCTTCAGTTTCATGTTTTTAGTGTGTTGCGTTGTGTTGTGTTTTCAACCTTTTACTTCCCCTTCTTCATCGTGCGGCCAAAGTCGAAGATCAGGTTCACGGTGCCACCCCAACAGTTGGAACCATTAGGGCCATAACCAGGGATGTACCATGGCTCGCCGAATTCGTAATGGTTCTGTGTAAAGCGGAACTTGTATCTTGCATTCCACCCCAAGCGGATGAAACTCCACAACTTGGCCTCAAAGCCTATGCATGCCTCGCCCCACATAGCACTGGCAGGGATGTCCTGCATGTCCACTGGGATGGTCTCTCCCCACACAGGGTCTTGGATGGAGGGGCCAGTAAAGTCATAGTTGAAGGAACTGTAACCGAAACGGAATCCCACCATAAGGCGGTTGGACTTGCGCTTCTTGTTGGCATTTACGTCGAAGCCGACACGGAAATATGGTGCCGAGGTGTGAAACACGTTGTCCTTGGAATTGCCTATACGATTACCCTCGGCAAGGCCCAGTTCAAAGATGGGGAAAATCTTCTCGCGAATGTTCAGTCGGCCGGCTATCTCCATTTGAGAGAACCTACTGCCAGCGGCCTTCATGACAAAGCCTACGACATCGGCACTCACGCCGAAACCGGCTATGAAGTATATCTTCTCTTCCTCGGGACCTACCCATTTCTTGGCACCGGGACGACCAGTGGGCTTTACAGAGTCTACGGCAATGGTGTCCACAACCGTAGTGTCAGGCACCGTTGTGGGCTGAGAAGAAGATGTCTGCCCCGAAATTGCCAAGCAAGGCATGCAGGATATGATGAGTGCCAATAATATATTTATGTTGCTCTTCATGCGGGATAATACACTTAATTACTTTCCTTAACAAAGAGTTTTAGGTGAACAACTTCATCAAAATCAACTCTGTCATCCACAATCTCCACCGAGTTTAGAAAAACTCCAGCACACGATACGGACTGTATCTTGTGCATCATCACAGTGGGACAGTCTGGCGATTCGAAATATACTTCGTTGGATTTCTGCACATATAGCGTATCTATCAACGAATAGTACTTGCTGTAATAATGTAGCACAAAAGTATCGGCAGGCGCATGATAACTCAGAGGTAGCAATATCTCCTTTGTATTCACATTGCGATTCACCAGCACGTGGTCGGTGCCCTTAGCGCCAATAGTCAATGTGTCTGGCAACAATACGGCATTTCCTGCGGTATTGTACAGTTCCATCCTCAAATAGCTTACATTGGCTTGGGTGCAGTTCAGCAAATCGCACGAAGACATAAGAACCAGTACCAAGGATATAAGAAGGCAAACAATCTTCTTCGTCATACTGTGGTGCGGATTTTATACTTATTGCGTTCGCTGGAGTTGCGGCTTATCAGTTCGCCCAGGAAACCTGCCACAAACAGCTGTGTGCCCAGAATCATCGTGGTCAGCGCTATGTAGAAGTATGGCATGTCTGTGATACGTGCATGTGGGATGTTCATGCTCAAGCAATACAGTTTGGTACCACCAACAATAAGCACGGCAATGAAACCCAGGAAGAACATCAGCGAACCTATGAAACCGAAGATGTGCATGGGTTTCAATCCGAAACTGTTCAGAAACCAGAGGCTCAGCAGATCCAGATAACCGTTCACAAAGCGGTTCCAACCCATAAACTTGGATTTGCCGAACTGACGTGCCTGATGGCGCACAGGCTTTTCACCTATATTGGCAAATCCGGCATTCTTTGCCAGGTAGGGGATGTAGCGGTGCATTTCGCCATACACCTCTATGTTCTTTACCACCTCCTGTCTGTAGGCCTTCAGTCCGCAGTTGAAGTCATGCAGGTTGTGTATGCCGCTCACGGCACGTGCAGTGGCATTGAACAGTTTTGTGGGAATGGTCTTGGACAGAGGGTCGCCCTTCCTGCGGTTCATCTTGAAACCTGAAACCAGGTCGTATCCGTCCTCGGTAATCATCCTGTAAAGTTCAGGTATCTCGTCAGGCGAATCCTGCAGGTCGGCATCCATCGTTATCACCACCTTGCCCTGGGCAGCCTCGAAACCACAGAATAGGGCAGGACTCTTGCCATAGTTGCGGCGGAAGCAGATGCCGTGTACCGTATCTGGGTTCTCCTCGTGCAGCTGTTCTATCACTTTCCAGGACGCATCCGTACTGCCATCGTTCACAAAAATTATTTCATATTCAAACTTGTGCTCCTTCATCACCCTCTGTATCCACTCATGCAAGGGGCGCAGGCTCTCGTCCTCGTTCCATAGGGGCACTATTACTGAAATATCTTTCTGCCTTTCCATATATATGTTTTCGTTTATATTCACAAGTCACAAAGATACTAAATCATATAATAATATATAAGGTGTAACAGTAAAACGAATATTTTTTTGAAAAAAAGTGCCTGAATGTTTTGCACATTCAAAATAAAGTCATACCTTTGCACTCGCAAACACGGGTAAGTCCTGTACGGCATGCTCCCTCGGAACTCCCCCAGGGCTTGACCGCAGCAAGGGTACTTGGTTGTAGCGGCGCGATATAGTTCGCTTACCCACCCGCCTCTTTAGCTCAGTTGGCCAGAGCACGTGATTTGTAATCTCGGGGTCGTTGGTTCGAATCCGACAAGAGGCTCAGAAAACGCATTTAGAGAGATCAGTAATGGTCTCTCTTTTTGTTTGTTTTGAATTGCTGACACACAAACATAACTATCGCATTTAGAGAGAGTTAGAAGTAGATGCATGGCACGATGTTTAACTCGCGTAAGATGGACAGAAGTGGACAGAAATGGACAGAAATGGACAAATGTGTACATTTTTAAAAATCGAAAATGTACACACTTTTTTGCCCCATATCTCTAAATTTCGCCCCAAACATGAAAAAAACTGCCTAATTATGCAAAAAAAATTATGCGATGGCAAAAAAGAATGTCACTGTCTTGTTTGACAGAGCGGGCCGAGCCCAAATTTTAGGAAAAGGAAAAGTAGAAATTAGAGTGTATTTATCTCGAACTGTAAGAAAGTATATAGTTTTAGGAGAATGTACACCCAAAGGCTGGAAATTTTATCAAAATAGTAAGGAGCTGAAGAAAAAATGCGAAGAATATGAAGAAGCAATTCGCATAATGAAGGAACGTGGTGTTGAACTTACTATAGAAAATTTCAATTATTATATAGAAGGTGAAGACCAGAGGCGAGCTAACCAGGACCCTCTTAAGGAAAGTTTTATAGAGTTTATAAAGAAAGAGCTCAAGAATGAAACTCTTCGTCATGGAACCTATCGTCACAAACTCCATGTTATTGAAACTTTGGAGATTTTTGGCAAGATAAAGACCATTGGAGATGTCACTGTTGCAAATATCCGTGAATTTGACCGTTGGCTTAGAGATACCGGTGATAGATCTGACGTCACCATATGGGACTATCACAAGAGAGTAAAAAAGTATACTCGCCTTCTCAAACTTAATGAGGTTATTGAAAAGGATCCATATGAGGTATGCAAATTTCCACATGGCAGAAGCAAAACCAGAACTCCCCTTTCCGAACCAGAGTTGATAGCTCTACGTCGCATCAGACTTGATGACAAATATGACAGAGTTCGTGACCTCTTTATCTTTGCAGCATATACAGGACTTGCCTATGTTGATGTACAGAATTTTGATTTCGATTCAATGACAGAACAGATTGGAGATATGTTCTACATAAATGGTGTCAGAACAAAGACAGGCACAAAATATTACACCCCAATTTTGCAACCTGCAATGGAAGTTCTAAGAAAATATAAATTTAATTTACCTTCTATATCTAACCAAAAGGCGAATGATTATCTCCATGTTATAGAGTCTAACCTGGGACTACAAAAAAGTTTGACTTTCCACCTAGCTCGTCACTCTTTTGCCACCCTTGCACTTGCTCATGATGTACCCATTGAGAATGTTGCTAAAATGTTGGGACACACAGATATAAAGACGACCCAAATATATGCGAAGATACTCCATTCTACAGTAGAGAGACATTCAAGAGCACTCGCTGCTTCAATCAGATAATCCTATATGCAACCATCTTCACCAACTGCGATATTCCGTTCTCTGTGAATGTCGCAGTAATCTTTTCTGCCAGGTACTTCTTTCCGTGAATGTAGAAGATACTCTTCACATCAGGGATAACGCCATTCTCCACAAGGAAACTGAATGTAAACTTTTTTGTTTGGTCAATCTTATTCTTAACCTTCCAGTTATCATTCACCAACGTTCCCTTCAGACGCATACTGAAATTTTTGTCAGTCAGATTATAGTTCCCAAAATAATCTACACAAAGTTTATCTATCCAAGGCAAAGGATACAGATTCTTGTTTGAAAGATTCTGTGCATTACAATCACCGTCCCAGAAACCAACATAAATCTTATCAAAGTACTCCTGTCCCTTTTCCTTCTCTGTATTATTAACGGTATTATAGGCAAAACACTGATTTTTGTTTGCATCGTCCTCTTCCTCTGCATCACCATAGGTACCACAATTAAGGAAAACACAATCTCCCACGGTATCATCACAATGATCTATGCACACAGGAACAATCCCGATTTCCGTGCTTCTTCCCTCCCCATCACCAGAATTGCCACGAGAACCATACACATTCACCGGCACAATCCTAAGATATTTAGTCACCCTACCAGTCTTGCTGTCCGTAACAATCTTATAGCATTTAAGAGTAAAGTATGTTTGTAACTCCTGAACATACAACAACCTGTTGAACACCGGCAGATTACCATAGCTGTCACTCCACTCCTTATAGTAATGCACATCCGCCAGCATATCATCGTATGACATATAGCTCAGTCGTCGCATCTTACCCACAGCCCAATCGCAAGCATATAGATTCTGCATCTGATGGTCAGCCTCCGAGTATTTGAGATTACATTGTTCTATGTAGTTATTCTCCGACTTGGATGAATCAGTAATTTCTACGGAAAACTCATCTACCACATTCTCTATATTCACAATTTTCTGATTATCCAATATTGACCTATTGAATGAGAATGTCACCTTCTTCCTTCTCGTATCAATATCAAACACCCCATTAGTAAAGAGTTCTATTTGTTCAAGGAATTCTGCCACCGTCCAATGTGGCAAAGAGTTTGACCACTCCTCCATATCCCAAGAATGAGGAAACGTATTGAAAATAACCAGGTACTTGTAATCCGAATTCTTCAGCGCCGACAAGTCGTAATTGAAACCACAAGCATCTAAAATAATTTCAAGAGCATAGATGAGATAGTATTGGCACGACAATAAAGCACCAGTATCAATATTATAATTCAGATAACACCAGACACCCTCATACAGCAACATTCCATTCTGCATGTTGCCAGAAGTATTGTTCACCCAAGGCAGAGACACATAGCCCTTGTAATGCTCCTGGCCAGGAGCCGCCACATGATATGGAGCAGTATAGAATGTCCAGTCCTGAGCATATCCAATCTGCACCTCATTGATGTAGACGGTATCCAAGGCAGACGAATAGTTAGAAGCAGATTTGCCTTGCAAGAACTGTGTCTTCACCTCCTCTTCAGAAATCTCCACGATGTTCACAGCCCCCGTCACCTGAAAACCACGGTCGTAAATCTCACAACTCAACAAAAGAGTATCCAGATTACTATCCTTTCTGTTGATATGGCCAAATATATCAATATTCTTCTGGCATCCCTTCAAGGGAAATGTAATACTCAGCGTATATGAGTCCGCACCCGTGAAAAACCTGTTCTCAGCAATATAGTCAAAAGAAGCCCCCTTCTTAAGAACCGCCTCCCTATTGTTGATGATGATATGCATATGCTATATATATTATATAATGTGTAAACCACTATCTTCTTGACTTAGGAGTCTTGTTGCGTATCAGCCTGTCGTACTCCTCCTGCGCCTTTTGCATACCCACATCACCAGTAACACTGTTCACGGTGATGAAAGGCTCGTTCAAACGCTGATGCAAAAGCCTGATTGTTTCTGTGTATTTTTCCAAAGAAGCAACAGTACTCCCACTCTCAGTCCTGTTCTCCACAATAATCTTCTGTGGTGGAGAACTTGCAGCACTTGCCATCACCATTGGAGCAGTAATACTTGAAGACACATCACTGCTTGAAAGAGAACCCACGGTATTTGTTCTCTGTGCATAGTCCAAGGCCTCCAGAATAGGACGAGTCTTCGGGTTATGCGTAAGTTTCTGCGAAGCCACCCATTCACCAGCATGCACTACACCCCTCACCTCGTCCTCACGACCCTCTGGAGTAAAACCGCCAAGCATATACCCCTGCGCCTCCGAAGCCTGTTGCTGTTTCTTTATTGCTGCAATCTGCAATGCACCTGCCGCCACTGCCATGGCAGCAGCTATAGGAGCCATGATGAAACCCACCACCGGAATGGCAGCAGCAGAAGAATAAGCATTCAAGGCCGCCACGGCAGTCTGCGCCACAGCCTGAATCACCTGCATGGCAAACATTTTCTTGTTCGCCTCCTTCTTCGCCTTAGCCTGTTCCGCCTCACGCTGTTTCTCCAGTTTGGAAATCTTGTAGTTGTTACCCTCAGCAAGAGAAATCTCCGCATCATACCTACGGTCTATCTCAGCCTGCTGTATTTCAAGTTCAGCCTGGATTATAGAAGTCAGCTGTTGGAAGAGCGACGACATACCCGAAACAAGAGTATCAAGAGAACCCGATATGGCCTGTCCGAAATCACTTTCAAGGAAATCCATCACCTCCTCGTTCCAAGACTCCAGGAACGACATGTTCTGCTCAGCCCCCTCAATGTTATACTCCTCCATCAAGGCGAGCTTTGCCTTCTGGAAAGCCTTCTCTATACGAAGCTTCTCCTTCGCATTATCCTCAGCAGCAATAATCTCTGCATTATAAACCTCCTGAAGCAAAGCAAGTTCAGCCGCATATTTTGTCTGCCTCTCAGCAGGATTATCCCCTAAGAACCTCTCCTTCATACGAGCCAAAGCCTCAGTATGCTTTTTCAATGCAGCCTCATATTCACTTTGATGCTTCTTCTGATTAGCAAGAAGCTTGTCCTGCAAAGCCTTCTCTGTATCCAGCCTGTCCTTGGACCCCGATTCATACATCAATGACAATTTACGAAGATGCTCCATCTCCAACTGCTCCGACGCCTCTTCATAAACAGAAAGAGTCATCTTCCCATCAATATACCTCTGCTTCAGCAAGGCAAGATCCTCATTATACTGAGCCTTCACCTCGTCAATTGACTTCCTATGCTCAGTATCAGCAATCTTTCTTCCTGCCTCATGATACTCCGCCTCAATCTGCAGACGCTCACTCTCGGTAATGTCTGTATGAGTAAGCTTCTTATTGTGATACTCCTGCTCAATAGCAAGCATCCTGTCACGATAGGCGATATAATCTTTTTCGCCCTTGGCATAGGAAATACGGTTAAGAGCATCCTCACGTTTGCGCCAATCATCCTCAGCATCAAACTTGCCACCAGAAGTATCGGTATTGTCAGGAAGAGCAACCGGACTTCTATCAACTACAGAAGGACTGCCGGAAACTGAAGCAGGAACCACCTTCTTCTCTAATTCCGCAATCTGGGCATTCACAGAAGCCAGTTCCTTCTGGGCAGCATCAAGCTCCTTCTTAAGATTGGATTCCCTCTCCATGCCAAACATGCGGGACATCTTGGCACTTAGAGAATTTCTGTCATACCCCTGCAAAGTATTCATCTGCCTTGTATTCCAGTACTCATCACCCTTAGACTTGACGGTCCCGGCAAGCTCATCCTGCTTCTTGTATAGACCTTCAAGCTTATCCCTATTGGCCTTCATGACAATAGACTCCCTGAGTTTGGCAAGATATTCATCAAGGGCAACGGTATTGTCCTTGATAAGATTGCCCTCGGAATCAAGGTCAGCATGATATCCAGGCACAATACTCTTAAGTTCATCAAGAGCCGCCTTCCTGTCCTTAAGATCACGATTATTATCTTTGATTACATTACTCAAAAATGCAATCTTCGCCTTCTGGTCATCATAATCCTTGAACAATTCCTTCTGCCTTTGCCTCTCCTCTTCTTCAAGTCTTTTCTGCTCCTTCTTCCGCTGTATGTTGGTATATATGGCAGTCCCAACAGCAGCAAGACCAGCCAGAATAAGCCCATACGGATTGGCTGCCATAACGACATACAAAGATTTCAGCGAAGCCCTCAGTGCAGAAATCTGGAAAGTACAAGCAAAGTAAGCAGAACGCAGTAGCAGCGTAGAAGCAGAGACCAGCTTTGTAACCACATTCTGCGCCAGCATATGACGATACAGCCTCTGATTGGCCACACTGCAACCGATTACCGCATCCTTAGCGAAAATCATTGCAGTGATATACCCCTTCATTGTACCGGACACCATAGCAATCACGCCGTTCCAAGCAAGAGTCACCTTACTTGCAACACTCGTAGCAATAACATGCGCATTTACCCCGATGGTATATGCAGCAAGCATAAGAGTGGCATTACGAATTTCAGTCCAATTGGTCTTGATAAAATCCACTGTGATGGACATGGCACGCAATAGCAATGTCGTACTGCTCACAACATGCTGCATAACAGGCAGAAGCTTCTCGCCCAGTTCCACAGCAAGCTCCGTAACCCCTTTACGAGCTTTATCAAGACCAGCCTGGACAGTATTATTCTGCACCTCAAACTCCTTTGTGACAGAAGTAGCCTCCCTATACGCCTTTGCCGCCTCCACCTGTTGCCACTTCACGGTCTCTATGTTGGCAGCCAGAGCCGCCATCACCTGTGAAGCCCTGGCACCATTCTCACCCATATCCTTGAACACAGGAGCCAGTACATCTATATTGCCAAGTTCATGCAACCGCTCTATCAGCATTATAAGACCCTCGTTAGTGCTACGCTTTAGAGCCTCATTGAATTTCTCGGCATTCATGCCCGTAGCCTTGACAATCTTATCCTGTTCCTTAAACAGATTCATGATAAGTTTGGAGAGAGCCGTTGCCGACATCTCCACAGCCTGACCTTGTGAGTCAAGGACAGCTGCAAAACCCATAATCTCTGGAATTGTCATCTTAGCTTGCGCACCCACGCCAGCCATACGCTGAGCAAACTCAGCAAGATACGGAGCCGAAGCAGTACAGTTCTGAGACAGTTCATTAATTACAGAACCCACTGACAGCAAAGCCTTCTCCGTCCCAAGCCTATCCTCGTCCCCGAAGATACTAGTCAGTTTTGACAGAACCAGTGTAGCTCCATCCCCAAGATCACTTAGAGCGACATTCAGTTGGTCAGCCGCACGGACAAAGCCAACCACATCCTCCATGGAAGACTTACCCAAGCGACCGGCATCCTGAGCAAGACGATTCAGTTCCTCACGGTACGTTCGAGTATTTAATCCACGAAGAACCACGTTCAATTGCTCTACCTCCTCCGCTGTCATGCCAGTATATTTGCGCACATTCGCCATTTCCGCCTCCATGTCAGCATAAGCAGAAACGGCAGCACGTCCCGCCATTACTATACCCGTCACGGCAGCAGCAGCCCCCATGATTGTAGTCTGCCAGTCATTTATGGTACGATTAAAGCGCCCCCAGAACCCCTCCTGCTCCCTTACCTCCTCATTCACCTTCTTAATCTCAGCCTTTACACGCTTTATCTTCTCTATATGTGAATTCCAGGCAGAAGAACCACGTTCCATATATTCAAGCTGACGATTAAGAGTAGCAAGAGAACGCGACAGTTCCTTCGGAGTTGCCTTGTCAAGACGACGAAGCACGTTATCCACCTGCATTGAAGCAGACTCAATCTCACGAATCTGCCTTTTAGTCGAAGTCAGTTCCCTGCGAAGCCGTTTAAGGTCCGCTTTATTACCAGCACTCGCCGCCTTGGCTATAGCAGTTTCCAAATCCAGCGCATTCTGCTTAAGCAGCTGCAGTGTCTTTTCCGCCTGTTGTCCGTTCACCGACAGCGTGACGGTTGCCCTTGTATTCAGGTCACTCATATATGATAAGTTTTTATGCAAAATTACCATAGATGAACAACAGAGGAAAAGACACCCCGATTTAGAAAAAATGCCCTTAAAGAAAAAATGCAAAAAATAAAGGACTCAAAAAACAAATCCGCTGATATTCAGCAAAAAAGAGTCAAGGGAAAAATAATTTGTCCCTTGTTCGTGTGAAAACACCCCCCGACCGCCCTCCGCACCGCTTTAGAAAACCGCCCCCTTTTTTAGGCGGAATATGTGCGGTAAGGAGCGAATGAGCGAGAATAAAAAACCTCGGCAGACCGAAACAACGTGCAGGGTTGCCGAGAGTTTCTTATTCTCACAAGCGACAGAAGCACCTTTGTCAAGAAAGCACGGCAAGAAGCCAATGCCTTAGGACGAGAAGGAAATGTACAAGGCAGCACAGTGTATGCCAGCAATCTATGGAATAACTGATATGAACCGGGCAGCACCTTGTTCAAAGAATATGGTACTGCCCCATATCATCTATTCCATAAAGATTGCCAAGACTTTGTGATGCCAAGGGAATGAACGTATCATCCTTGAAGCAAGGCGGAGAAACGTGCTATTCAATCTATATCCGTCACGGATATACAATACTGCATGCAGTAGTAACAAGGAAAAACTGTATGAAGACGAAGCACGGATGAGAAGAGAAATGACCAATCATACAGAGTGTCTGCCAGCAATCTATGAAATAACTGATATGGAAAGAGCAGCACCTTATTCAAAGAATGTGGTACTGCTCCATATCATCTATTCCATAAAGATTGCCAAGACTCTCAGATGATAAAGGGAATGTAGCGTCTCACCCCAGCAAGACGCTATAAAGTGCTATCCACCCATTATCCGCTTGCGGACATACAGCATGCCAAAGGCGATAAGAATACCCAGAATAATATATATGCGAGCACATGCATGTGAGGAAACAACCGTTGTCTCCTCACTGCTCGTTACATCATTGTTCACCAATGAAGAAGAGGAATCCCTTACCGAAGAGGAAGAAATCTTCTTCTCCTGAGAAGACGCATCTATGCGTACTCCAGAGACAATGACCTTTGTCAGTGCAGGTTTGCCCTTGGCAACCGCACCATTCTTCTTCTTCCCGTCAATAGCTACAGCACCGGAGTCCCAAGGCGCGGTGCTATCCCCCTTAGATATGGATGGAAGGCTTAATCCCAAGTCCTCGGACATGGTTTCAGCCATCATCCAGATTACTATGCTGTCAGCTTGAAGGGACATGCCGGACAATCGGTGAGACAGAGAGCACATGTCAGCAACCCTCGAATGCCGAGTATCAGCAGAGAGGGTTGCCGACATCGCACGATCCACCGACCGGGATGCCCTGCAAGCCGACAGCAATGCAAGGAAAAGGAAGAAGAAGACAATGTACACAGATCTTTTATTCATAAACATCATGTTATAACAATCACTTGTATTTGTCCAAAAGAGAAATCACCTGCTTGCGATTGTTCCCCCTTCTTTTTATGGAGACATGTATCCAATAAACAGAAGATTTGGGACTAAGGCGCTCCCATATGAGCTGGTCGAATACGGGCAGCGCCTTAAGGAACTCAAAATATTCCTTACCCACCTCAATGGAAGGAATGCGGATATCGCAAGCCTCTCCAAGCATGTGCTGCGAAGAAGCACTGCCCCCAACAGCCCTGTTAAGGGCAAAGCTCCGGAACCCACTGCTTATGACAATGGGTCCGAACTTATCCCTTAGCGGCTGCAGAATATTCTCACAAAGGAATTTAAGATTCATAATCTGCTGAATGTCCGGTGTGTTGTCGATACCACGACGAAGAGCCGTATCGGAACGCACGAACTCAGCAAGAAAGAAATTTTCGGATAGTTGCATAAGAAAATATCAAATAAACGATTAATCAATAAACAGACTTTGCAGACTAAGCAAACGACTCCTTCTTGCTTACGACATCCAATGTAGCATCAACGAAAGTGATATTGCGTTGCTTCATGCCCGATGAAAGCAAGAGCAACTGGCTACAAATATTTCCTGAAAAACTCTGGAAAATGACGCCAGTACGAAGTTTTGAGTCAAAGTATCCGAACACCATCATCCGTACATTCCTGTTGCCAGCAAATTCAACGTTTGATGCCATGTTTATAGCATCATTAAGGGAATTGAAGGCACCAAGGTACGAAACAGAACTGTTCATTAGAGACAACACACCGGCAAGGAAAGGAGGAGAAAGATGCGCACACGAAGGGTAGCCGCTCATTTCGCTGATATATTCTGAAGCGAAGACCTTGTGCGACTTCTGCTTCTCGCAGATGACGTACAGATTCATGAGAAGGATACCGAAGTTATATCCCCCAGAATTGCCATTAACCTTAATCTGCACCGATGTAGTGGAAAGATTCTCTGCAGAAATGGTATTGTTTACATTCACCTGCTGTGCAGAACTCTCCGACATACCATATGCCGAAGTATAATGGAACGTGTTCGTAAACAAAGAACTTGTACTCTGAGTAGTCAGCGAATAAGACAGAATCCTGTAATCATCAGGAACGCTGATGGTATAGGTGAATCCAGCTTTGAGCCAAGGCACCCGATAACCCATCGTAGTGTAGCCGATAGGATCTTCTGACATATTCGTACATTGTATGGTAATGGCAGGAGACGTAGGCGTAACCACCTTGCCGAACCAATCACTCCCCGTACCCTTGTGATGCAGCCACGAAGCATAATCAAATTCGGAATTTATATCCAAGGAAAGAATTTCCTGTTCCATAGTTTTAATGAAGAATTTTAGTTCAGACAATCAAGAATTATGGTGCACGACATTCTGCACCATTGTAGCAGCACTTGTCTCGCATTTACGTTTGTATGCAGAGAACATCGCCCCCACACCGAACAGTGAAGCCGTGAGGAGCATGAACTGGGCAATGAGATAAAGTACAGACTCATGAATCTGCCCTTCGGGAGGAACCATGAAGCCAGCCACCCCAAAACAGATAGCAACAGCAAATGATGCTATCGCCATGCCAGTCTGGATTTTAGAGATTGTTTTCATAAGAATAATAGAAATATTGTTGATAACCATTGATATGCAGATACAAAATTAGAGATAAGCATATACAATGGAAAAGACAAGAAAAACGTGAGAATAAAATAAAAAATCAGGATAGAAGAAAAGTGTTATTTGCGTGAGAATGCAGAGCTTACGACACCAAGAAACTCTTTTCCCAACGACTCAGCCATAAATTCTTTGATGTTCATGACGGAAGCATAGTATTTACGGCTGAACCAGCGCCTGCGCTGACGCTTCTTTTCACGTCCAAGGTCGCCAGAATTGCAACGTGGCACCTCACCACCCGTACCATAGTCCTGGTAAAGACCGTATTCAAGGAAAGCCTGTGAGAGCAACACTTCCGAGAATTTACCATTGGCAGACATGCCAATAGACACAGGAGACAGCAATAATCTCCCAGTATCTATGACACCAAGCAAAGTAATTTGCTCCTTCCAAATCTTAATCATTGTATCATTGAATGCAGAAACATATTTCTGGCGTTCATCGATAGCCTCTTGTTGGCTAAAAAGTCTTCCTCCTCCGCACCTCGGCAATTCAAACACATTTGATTGCACTCGGTTTGTTGTTGGTTCGGTGATATGCTGAATCATGATGCAAAGGTAAAGATACAAAGACAGTCCAGGAAAGACAGATGTGATCTTCCTATATTTATTAGAAATTGATTTATTACTTAACTATTTGCAATTTTATAAGAAATATACTTTGTCTTCTCAAAACAAAACACGACATTTGCTGCGCTAGAACCCGCCAAGCCTCTCCACGATGCTCAAATGTGCGGGTCTTTTTTTTGTTTCACATTTTCCTTGTATTAAAACCTACAACTACCTCTCTATATCAAAATTTGTGAGAATTTCGGCAGAATGTTGTGCTAATCTATAGTTTTCCGTTTCGTAATCAAAATCAAAATAAGTTGAACGCATTCTTATTTTTACAGTGATATTATCGTATAAAAAATACGAATTACCTTTTTTTGTAAGAAGATATACCAAATAAAAAGTATTATTTGCAACAAATTGCCGTAAAAAAACTACGGAGCAAGTATTTTTTTGTATATTTGTAGGCGAAAACAAGAATTATTGGACTACAGTTATTGATAAGAAAGGCAATATTATATTCATATTAATTCTTCCATGTTTATCACAGTAAGAGTACAAATCAATATTTAAGACTATGCTAAAAAAATTTAAAGTAAATAATTTCAAGTGTTTTGGAAGTGAGTTCTTGTTTGATTTGTCAACGGCCAAGAATTATACTTTTAATCCCGAATGTATTAAGAACGGTATTGTCAACAATGCTATGATATACGGATATAACGGAACCGGCAAGTCTAATCTTGGCTGGGCCATATTTGATATCATAGAACATTTAACAGACAAGACCAAGATAGAATTTCCTTACAAGCATTATACCAATGCGCAGACAAGTAATAATGTAGCTGAATTTGAATATGAATTTCTGATTAACGGAGACATTGTAGTTTATCGTTATAGCAAGACAGATTACAAAACATTAGTGACAGAGCAATTGTTTGTAAATGGAAAGGAGATAGTTTATTTTGATAGAAGGAATGATAATACTGTTTTTACATGCAATATGTCTGGAACAGAGACCTTGAACAAGAATATTGCTAATGAACAACTATCCGTACTGAAATATATTAAAAACAACTCGGTATTGTCGGACAACAAAGAGAACAGGACCTTTGCTGATTTCTTCATGTTCGTTGAGCACATGTTGTTTTTCAGGTCATTGGAAGATCGAATCTATCTAGGCCAGGAAGTAAAGACGGGAACTCTTATCAATGATATTATCAATACCAACAAGGTAGAAGATTTTGAGAAGTTTCTGAATGAAGCACATGTAGACTGCAAACTGTCCGTTGTAGACAACATGGGAGAAAAGGAGCTTGCTTTTGATTTTGGTGAGAAAAAAATCTCCTTCCACCACATTATGTCTACAGGCACCAGTTCTTTGATGCTTTTCTATTGTTGGTATCAGCAGATTTTGGAAAGAGAAGTATCTTTTGTATTCATAGATGAATTTGATGCATTTTATCACCATGAATTATCAAGGCTGATAATAAAGACGTTAAAGGAAAGCGGTATACAGTTTGTTGTCACAACGCATAATACATCTATAATGAGCAATGACATGATGCGTCCAGACTGTTACTACCTTATGAATACCCGTAAGATACGCTCATTGGCACAATGTACCGAGAAGGAACTTCGTGAAGCACATAATATAGAAAAGATATATAAAGCAGGTGCATTTTATGTTGAATAACGAGTTACATCTATTTGTCTTTGAGGGCAGTAGCTCTGAGCCTAAATACATAGAAATGCTTGAACGTAATTTTCTCGGAAAGAAAATTACGGTGAAGTGTGTCTACGATGCAGAGATATATCAACTGTACCGTCAGATGATAGCAGACAGTTTCTCGTTAGACATTGTCAACGTTTTAAAGGAACGGAGTGAAGCAAATTCCAAGATACTTGAAGGATATAACCGTGATAGCTTTGCCTATGTATATCTGTTTTTTGACTACGACGCTCACTCTTCCATGGCAGATGATTCCAAGATAGAAGAGATGCTAAATTACTTTGATAATGAAACGGAGAACGGTTTACTGTATCTAAGCTATCCGATGGTTGAGGCAATTAGGCATTTCAAGGATATGGATAGTTTTAAGCACCTTGTAGTTAAATGCAAACGAGGTAATAGCATAGAGAGCACCAAATGTCCATACAAAAATGATTGCGAAGATCTCGATGCATGTCTACATGAACCCCATTACAAAACATTTGTGCCAACAGACAACCGACCTCAGTTGTCAAATATCAATAGCTACGACTTCAATGTTTGGAAGGAGTTGATACAGGCTCATGTTTTCAAAATGAACTATATTGTAAATGATGAATTTTCTATGCCATTACATATTGTCAGTCAATCTGATATATTCTTTAAGCAGTTAGAAAAACACATAAATCGTATGTGTCCTAAAGTTGCGGTATTAAGTGCTTTTCCTATGTATGTACTTGATTACTATGGGATAGAAGGATTAAGGAGAAAATTAGGTGTTTGACAAACAAATTACTTAGATTTCCCACTCCTCCCCGTTATATCTCAAATCAGTATAAACATCCGTGGCAATCTGGAAGAAAGCGCACGCACAACCAGAAAGGAAATACCTGTCTATTTCCTGAAACGATATCCGAGGGTCAAGGTAGATATGCTCTTCCTCGACCCTTGTTTTTTCCTGAATCAGCACCGACATGAACTGCCTGAACAGTTCACGCATGATATCCATACACTCCTGACGCGCCACCATGTCATCAATGGCATGACGCATGGCCAAAAATACCGTCTTCACCCTTCGTGTATGCGGAGTGGTATTCATTTCCATATAACCTTGGGAAATATCCGACACCGCAATGAATGCAGAAGCAGTCTGCATGCTATGCAAAGCCTCTTCAAACCCCTCTAATCCTGACACCCGGCAGAAGGTGAACCCCTCAGCTTTCGCCAACTTGTTCCTTGATGCCAGTCTTTCAAAGAAAGCCACGGCATCCCAATTAATATTCTTCGGCAAATCCATTGTCTGTATCCTTCTCATCAATTTCCTTAAAACTATCCCAATCCATAATATCAGGCTCCTCGTAATCAATATCGTCAATATCCATAGACTCCGCCCTGTACTTCGCTATAAGGTCCGAAATCTTCTTCTCAATGTTCGGTATGGGCTTTATGCCAAGCACGGAAGGATCCTGCGTAGCCGTGAAAGGCTGCACCACGATAAGGTCATAAGGGACAGACTGCTCATCCTCCACATTCACGTTATTAAACTTCGCATACGACGTAGCAGCACGCTCCATAGTCTTTGTATCCTTACGCTTCTTCGCCATCTGGTATGTCTCAAGAATCATCTCGTTATACTTCCACCTATGGTAATCACGAGAAGCCTGTGTGATATGAGGCAGAACAGACTTAATGACTCTCAGGTCGTCATACGCCAGTGTCTTGCTCACCCCATACCGGGAAAGACACTCATCTACAAACTCCTTGTCCTTAGACTCAGGATTTGAGATAAACCAATTATACATACCCCTAAGGCGAAGCACCCTCTCTACGGAAACATCAGGGTACTTATCCCTAAGGACATCTTCGGAAGTAAAGAAGTCCACTTGGACTATATCTTGTACTGAAGGAAAAGGCATTTTGCGAACGGAAAACAAAATAGTGAAAACGGAAAACTACTCGTCATCCTCCATATCCATGAGGTTGCGACGAGCATTTTCTATAGCCGCAGGAGAGCCAACTTTAGCCAGCTGCATCTCCTGGTTGTGCAGATTAACACGAGATACTACCTTACCCTTATGGTATGCAATACTGGCCGGTGTAGACCTATTGCGAATCTCGTCCCGAAGCTCATCAGCACGCACCTCAATGAGCAAGGCAATATCAGAAATAGGCAGGTATATGGATGCATATCTCTCTATATCTTCAAGTTGTTTATCTGTTAAAGTCATAGAATACGTATATATGTGTAATGAATTATATATAAATGCAATAACAACAATAACTAAACTAATATAGCACCTGTGTTAGTATATCAGAAAGTGGCACAGACCGATTGTTCATCAAGTCCAGGACCTCTGCCTTCAGTTTATCAAATACCTTTGAATCTGTAGTGATAATATACGACTCATTTCTATTACCACGAGTAAGATTTTGAGAAGTAATGATACTCACCTTATCCCCCTTGACGGACTCCACGAGAAGCACCTTCGAATGGTTGTCCGTAAGGTGAGTAGTAGTAATAACCTTCTCAATAAACACCCAAAGTTGCTTCGTCTTATTTGTCGCCTTATAGTCAAGAATAAGATGAATGGCAGAAGTGGAACCAGAGCGAGTGATATGGTATAGACGACGAAGGAACTCCTCAGAAATGGAGAACGAAGTTTGCCACACCTCCGATGTTCCAACCTGAGAAAGCACCCATTCTAGGATATCCGCAATCTGCACTGTATTTGTCAGCGCAGACTGCATAGGATTATCCTTTAGCGGAGCAAATATTGCCGATATCGAAGTATTGCGCTTCATTCAGAAAGAACACCAAGAGCAATCAGCTCCTCTGTCAGCGACTCCTCTGGAGACGCCAATTGCTTGTAGAGATCAACCAGTTTCTCCTTCAACGCCTCTGACGGACTCTTCTTGTAGCGACCCTTGGTAAGATTTATCTGACGGTAGATGTTACGCTGAAGAGAACGCTCATCCTCAATGATACGTTGCTCGGCAACATTGCTAGCACCCTCCACCATAGAGAACGAATCATACGCCTTCCAGTTGCTGTGATACTTCTTATCAAGCTCAATTAGCTCCTTCAAGAAAGGATACCTCTCGCTATCCGGACAAGCCACATTGTCAAGAGAGAGATTACGCAGAGTAAGGTGCAGTTCACGCATCTTCTGTAGAATGGAAGCATTCTCCACGTACAAAGCCTGAATCTCAGCTGGCAGAAGGTCATGGTCAGCACGTATGCCAGCCTTAAACTTCGGTGAAGCAGAAACGGCAGAATCAGAAGAGTCTGCAGTTTCTGTTGAACCAGAAGCAGAATCAGAACACTCAACACCATTAGCACCCTCTACTCCTTCTGCCACCTCCTGACTATTTTCCCTACCCGAAGATGCAGAATCCCCTTTGGCAGATGCATCCAAGTTACGAAGGATAGCAATCTTGTCCACCTTCTTCTGCATCTCCTGCACCTGCTCATGCGTAAGCCTCTCGAGACGGAACTTCATATACTTACGGATATGATGTTCAATAAAATCTCCGTGGTTCTTGGCATTACGCGAAAGATTACGGTACATAATCTGATTGTTAGACAACTGCAAGAGATACAAGGCACCCTTGTCATAGTCACGTTCAGAAGCCGGCATATCAAGCCAGGCTTTTACTTCCTCGGTAAAAATATTATCCATAGAAATAGAATTTATGTTATCGGCAACACAAAGTTAGGTATAAGCCCCCGCCAATGAAAAGACAAGAAACTCCCTTTAGGATTTAGAAATCTTCTTCAGCTCATCATAGTCCTTAGCCTTTGCCTCCAGTTCCACAAGCGCCCTCCAGCAATCCATGGCAAGAACCTCCCTCTCCTTTGTGATATCCCCACCTGTCAATGCACGAATCTGTGTATTCATGGCATCCTGCAACTGTTGCATAGAAGGAGCGACAGCCTCACTGCTGTCCACCACCTTATAGAAATGCCGGAACATATTGGCAAACATCTTCTTTACGGACGTAAACCAATAGAAGACAGAAATCTCCTCTGCGGCATTAAGACGTATAAACTTATATCTATAAAGAATCTTTGCCATATCCCACAGAAGAGCCTTGCGCTCAGTCTGCAGATATCCCTGGTAAAGATTATCAAGACACAGATAATCCTCAAAAGAAACATCCTGAAGGTCGGCACGCACAGCACGGTGAAACCCTATGTGTGACAGGCGCACAGGAAAGAAAGGAACATCAGCAAGCCAAGCCAAGGCAGCAGAACCCTCAGTAACCTGCAAGGAAGTCAAAGGAAACATTCTGCCTTTGCAACGAACAAGGTATACACCACCATGCCGTGAAACCACCTGCAAGCCACCCCATTTAAGAAGGCACAGACCTTTAATTTGACTAAGTGTATAATCCTTGGAGAAGAGTCTGAACACATAACGCAGCTGTGTATCCGAAAGCTCACTCCAAGATTTGGGAAGAGAAATGTTTAGAATGTGTTTCATATATAAAGAAAACAAGTAAGCAGAAAGCACTTGAAGAATAAAACTATTAAAACCAATACCCAGTATCCTCCATCTTATTTTCAAATGCTGGAGGCTCAAAAAGCTTCGCAATATCGGATCTATGCCATGAGGGAAATTCCGAAGGATTGTTCCTGATGACATTGACGATATGCACAAGGGCGGTGGGTGGGGACAATACGGAAGGTGCTGTTTCATTAAGTCGCCGCTTAAGAATCTGCACCTCGTATGCACGCAGGGAGCGGATGACGCTCTTCACTATATGTGAAGAAGAGGAAGGTGACAATGCCTCCTTCCGAAAGTCATCCATCTGCTCCTGTCCAATGAAGTGAGCCACAACATGAAGCTCAATATCGAGCAGAATTTGGCGCACTTCACAATACTTCTGCCAAAGACGCTTCCCCTCACCTATGAAATCACAGATGTCAAGGTTGGGGAAGAGAGTGGAGCAGAAGAACTCTGCCTGAGCGGTAGAACACCAGCCAGGCACGTCAGGCAATGCAGAAAGCAGGAGCCGGATCGCCCCGTCGCGTTCCGTCTCCAGCGACTCGAGCAGCCTGTTCACCCTCTCCTTGCTTGCAGGAGCAACATTGCTATTACTCACGACCCCGAATCCGTTAGGAGTAAGGATAAGGTCGAGAGACGGAATAGCATTTTTATAACCCTCACAGACGACAACCTTTGTCGCATACACCTTAACCACCTCCTCGTCACCACACCCGGCAATGAAGTCAACGACACCTTTAGACAGAAAGGTACCTTCAACCCAAACCTCAGCCAGTTCAAGGAACGGCAACAGTTTGTCATACAAAGGCACCTCCCCTTTGACAGATGAGATGACATTAGGAATGAACTTTTTTAGAACAGACTCCGAAGTAACCAGTTTCATAACATTTGCATAAGAATTACGATGCAAATGTAGCATAGACAGATGAAGCATGGAAAGACAGGAAGAAAGGTCACGGACAAATGTCCTCCGCTATGCGCGGAAGACATGTCCATTTTCACCCATGCTGTAATCTGTATCGAACAGATCATCTGCAAAGGAAGCATAATCAAAATATCTGGCCAAGCTGCCCATCATGCTTTCGATATCGTAAAGCTCATCAATGAGATTCTGAGCAAATTCCTCTTCGCTATCCCATTTGCCTTGGTAAGCCTCATAGAAATTATCCAAATCGAAATCCATGCCAAGCTCCAGATAATCATCCATGGCCTCCTTCATGCTGGAAGAGAGATTGCCATACTGCTGAATCTTATCGAAAGTATCTTCATCCATACAGCTTTCAGAATAAAACTTTGAAGGGAATGAATCATAATCCTGGAACATCAATTCCGGATCCTCCTCATCAATATGAAGCTGACGGCATACATCCATGAACTCCTCATAATCACAGAACTTTGTCAAATCAAGCCACATTCCGGAAATATCACCATCATTGTACTTGCCGTATGTGCCACAGTAAATACTGGGATTGCCAGACACATTTGAGCCATAGGCATCGTGGATTTGCTCAATTGTCAGGACTTCCTCCTGCTCGGTGGATGAAACATTTGCCAAACTCGCTGAATTGTAAAGTGATTCTTTCATCTTTGTAGAATTTTGAAATTAGACATGCTCCCAAAAGGGAAATAAATTTTACGATGCTGTAGTAATTTGGCGAGGGAAGTGACAAATGCCAGTAATTAAGGAGAAAATTATGGAAAACCTTATTTCGAGAAATCAGGAAGGCTGCCATATATTTTCTCTGCCAATACCATCGGGGTACTTGCAGCTAACGGCTCGCATTAAATTTGCAGAGGAAAATACTATTTTACCTGTAGGATTAGAGCATGGCATTAAAAATCGGAGAAGATGAGAAACAAGAACACTCAATGTAGCGATACGAATGAAGTACAGAGCAAATAAGGAAAACCAACGAGAAAGAGACAAATCAAATACAAGTGACTATGTTCATTGGTAATCTAAAGTGTTTGAGACATACAGAAGGAACCCAAATGAACCAATGGTGAAAGAGTGTGACATGACTATGTTTGGTGAATGAGGAAAGGATATGCCATTGTCAGCACTGATGAAGAGATAAAATGTTCAAGAATAGACTAACCAGCAGAACTTACAAAATGGGATGAGAACACAAGAAGCAGCGCTAATCTTTCAAATGGAGGAGCGGATTAACCGAGCGGATGCGAATAAAAATGGATATATCCGATAAAAATGTAGGCAAAATCTTGGCTAAATGTAATTTATAAGTTACCTTTGCATTATGCAATTTATGAATACGATGTCATTGGACCAACTTAAGGATAAGTACTATGGTGAAGTAGGAACTCCTGAACGAAATAGAATAGAACGCGAATTAGAGGCTTTACGAATAGGCCTGAAACTTCGCACTGCAAGAGAGAAACAATCCCTAACCCAGGAAGAAGTAGCACGACGCATCAACAAAAAACGCACATTTATCTCAAAGGTTGAAAATGATGGTGAAAACATTACTTTGAAAACTTTATTTGAGATAGTAGAGAAAGGTTTGGGAGGAAAATTAAGAATCAGTGTAGATTTTTAATACTTAAAACATAAAGCAAATAAATCCGAAGGCAAACCTTCGGATTTATTCTTTTCAGAAAAAGACAGAAGCCTCTGCTAAGCCACTTTGGACTTAGCAGAATCCTTCACCTCTTCGATGCAAGAAGTAATCATTGCAGAAGCACGCTTTACATCAAACAGCACTGTTTTGATGAACGCCGCCTCTTCTTTGAGGCTCTTCAGCCATGACTTGAGATAAGCGGCAGAATCTTCTTTTATGTGCTTATCCATGCCATAGAACTGAGCGACTAGGGCGGCGGTAAGCTCAGCAACAAGCTCCTCACGAGCGTATTCGGCAGAACCGAATGTTGTAGGCTTAAGACGATTCAGGCGCTTCTCGCTACCTGTTGAATGAGCCATTTCATGAAACAGATTGGAATAGAACGATTCACCTGAAAGGAATTGTTCGTATTCCGGAATCACGATGCAATCCTTAGAGATGCTGTAATAAGCATTATCGCCATGTGTAGGCAGAATGGGACAAACCCATAGATTCTTCTGAATCACTTTGTCCATAGGCTCAAAGCGGAAAGACTTCTCGGAAGTATGAGGCTTTTCAGACTTCATGTCAGCGATACATTTGTCATACATATCAGGGCGAACCTCCTGCATATTTGTCTGATCAATATTGAAGACATTATAGACATTAAGCTTGGGATATACTTTGTACTCCTCTTTCTCGCTATCGGAAAGACTTTTGTAATCCTCCCACTTAATCTTTGAACCATCCTTTGCATGCACGCAAGTGAATGAAGTGAGGAAAACGGGGAAACTCTTTTCACCCTTGCGTACAGTGACAATGGGCAACTTATTGCCTTTGGCATCTTTCAGAGGCTTCAGCCCATCCTTGGTGCGAGAGTAATTCAAGGCACTCACTTTATCGAAGGTGCAAAAGATAGGATATTTGTAACCCTGCTTCTCGCAATGCATGATAAGCATCAGACTGTTTATGCCAGAGTAATTACGACCATCGAGATTTCTGGGCCAGTGCATGGACGAATCTGTAAACCAAGGCTTTTCCCAATCCTGCTGAATAGATTCGATTTTCTCAATCATTGTTTCTGCAAAGAGATTCAGAGCCTTTTCCTGTGCACTCTCAGATGAAGCAGCCTTACTATTCTTCGAGCTATGCTTCCAAGACTTTGTAGTGTTCATAACTAAATACGAATGTTATTGGTGGATACTGTTTTAATTTTTACAGTGCTATCCAGAAGTGAGCAAGGAAAGAGCACAAGCAAATAATTTCAAGGAAAAAGAAAGGAATACCCACTTTTGGGGAACGGAAAACGGAAAAGTGAAGACGTAGAAATGAAAAGTGTGGAAGGTTGCCAATCTTTTTGTGATGCAAATAGTGCCAACGATATTTTCGGTAATCGGCTTGCCTTAACTTTGCAATGGAAAAATGGGACAGGAGCCAAGGAGATAACAGCATGACGAGGAGAACACCAAGGCGGAACAGCACGGAAGATATGTAGCGTAAGCTTGAGAGTGAGGACAATGCTCCTTTGTATCAAACAATGACAATCCGGAATCCAGCATCGGATAAGAAAAAACTACAATACACGCCATGTCGGCACGAATAAGAAATACGAGCAACGAAGGCATGCCCATGCAATCAAAATGAAAAGTGAAAGCAGAGAATATTCTTTACCTCCAAGATGTGATGCCTACTGAGTACCAGGACTGAAGACTGATGCCGATAAGCATACAGGCACAAGCAATGGACAATGAAAAGCCCTAATTCCTCACACCCAACGAAGAAAAGAATGGTGATTAAGTGGATTCAAAAGCAGATGGCGAGAAGAAAATAATGTAAAATAGTGCATTTTGGATTCAAAAGTATTGCTTGTGCGACAATAAAAGCGTATATTTGTCGCATAATTTGCGACGATATATGAACAGAAATGTCGCATTCATGAAGTAAAATTGCACGGACATGTACATACACGAGAGCAAGAATTGGCCAAATTTCAGGTGGGACGATACAAAGGTCAGCCTTTTGGTAGAGGACATCTGTCGCAAACAAGGAATGCTTGTTGGTAGGTTGAGTTCGCTTGGTTTTGACAGCAAGCTAAAGGCTATGGTGGAAAATCTTACCCATGATGTGGTTTACAGTTCTGAGATAGAAGGCATACGCCTGAACATCGATGAGGTACGTTCTTCCATTGCAAGAAGAGTTGGACTTGACACAGTCAAATACACTGCACCATCGCACTATGTTGACTCGGTGGTAAGCGTCATGTTCGAAGCCATTGAGAACTACGACCAGCCGCTCACAAAGGAGAAGTTATGCGCATGGCAGTCAGCATTCTTCCCAACTGGATTTAGCGATGGTTCGCAGATACAAGTTGGACAATACCGTACCCACGAAGAACATATTGTCTCTGGTATGTTTGGGAGAGAGAAAATACACTATATAGCACCCTCGCCAGAGAAGGTAGAGGAAGAGATGGAAAACTTCCTGCAATGGTTCAATGCTGACCATACCGAAAGCAGCGTCATCTGCTCTGCCATTGCACACTTGTGGTTTGTCAGCATCCACCCATTTGAAGATGGCAACGGACGTCTGACACGCATTCTCTCAGACATGCTTTTGGCAAAGGGTGAACGAAGTGAGTTCCGCTTCTATAATGTCTCATCGCAGATTAACAAGGACAAGAAACACTACTACGAAATTCTGGAAAGGACTCAACGTGGAGATTGCGACATAACCGAATGGATTGTCTGGTACCTTAATACAGTAATGTCTGCTTTGGAGGAATCCAACACGACCATAAACGGCATACTGAACAAAAGCTTTTTCTGGCAAAGAGTCTCTTCCACACCTTTGTCCGAGCGACAAGTGGCCATGTTGAACATGTTCCTTGACGGATACGAAGCAAAGATTACCTCCAAAACATGGTCAAGTCTTTCAAAATGCTCTAAGGATACAGCCATTAGAGACATTCAAGACCTTGTTTCCAAAAACATCCTATGCGAAGACATCCCCGGAGCAAAGCGTCCAAGTTATTCAATAGTATATGATACGGAGGATATTACCCAGTATTTTTCAGACATATCGTTAGAATACAAAGAAGGCATATATCAGCTGAAATGCATCTATAGAGGAAAGCTTCAAGTACAGGAAACCATCCTCCCATTGGATGCAGAAAGATATAAGACAGGAGAACTACCCCTTAAGAATCTATTAGGCAAATACTGTACACACATCTTTAAACTCAAATTATAACAACAAGAGCAGTTAAGATACAGACAAGACAAATCCGAAGGCAAACCTTCGGATTTTCTTGTTCATAACACCCACCAGCTTATTTGTTGGCAGGCTTACGCCCACGCTTCTTAGGCTCTGGCACCACTGGAGATTCAAGCTTATCACAGATAGCCACTCTCACACCATGCCTGATGAGACGGGGCAGGTAAGTATCCAGTGCATGGTATGGGAAGCCAGCCATTTCCAGGCCATCGCTTGAACGCTTCGTGAGAGTGATGCCGAGAATATCGGAAACAGACTTGGCATCCTCGCAGTATGCCTCGTAAAAATCCCCACAGCGGAAAAGCAGCACGGCATTAGGGTGCTTCTCCTTCAACGACTTGAACTGCTCGGGCAAAGAGGAAGAGCTATTTTCCAGGGCTATGGACTCCACTTCGGGAGCGGAACTATCCTGAACAGGCTCTGCTTCTGTGAACTCGCCGGCAACTGCCATAGCATCCTCTACGGCCTTCTGTTCGGCCTCCTTCGCACGCTGGTAAGCCAGTGAGAGGGCAGCAAGCTGAACGCTGTCAATCTGAAGCTCCAGACGCTTTGAAAGCATGAACATATATCGCATAGCCTTCAGGGGCTCATAGAAATTCATCTTACAATTGAGCTTTCCATCCATGCCCTCTACCTTTACCTCATAACCATTCTGGCCATTCTTGAACTCTTTCTGAACTGCTGTGATCTGAACATTTGTCTTCATAGCTTATACATTTTAATTGTGAAACATGTGTTTTGAATTTTACGCGCAATAAAGACGAGAGCGTGAAAGGAACCAAGCCAAGAATTTAACCGCCTTTTTTGCAAAAATCTGTGTGGAGCGGGCAGGGAGAGAATTTTGTCCAAAAAGCGAGTAAATAGCAGAGCGGTATTGGCAAGAGACGTACGCACCGTAAATTCGCGACGGAAAATCAATATCACATATGTTTCATTAACAATTGAAGAAATGTGCAAGCAGCACAATGAAGACAGGCATCACGGCAAGGAAAACGAAAGAACAAGAAAAAAAGGACAGAATGAGAGGCAAAGTAAAGCCATTGACGAGAACCGGGAGAAAAGAAATGGAGAAGAAACAAGAAAGAGGAGCATTACTGCCCCTCCTTCTCCTTCTTTGAATGTGAAGACACCGTCTTAGCATCCCTGTTCTCGTCCAATGTAGTAAGCTGTATGAAAGGGCAGTCCGGGAAAGCCCCCTTCCAATTGTTGAATTTCATGATAATTTGATGCACCGTGAAGAGCAGGTCATGATATGGTTTCTGCAGCGCCTGGGCAATAGTATAAAGCTCACGCTTGTCGCTACCGCTGTTGTTAGACTGCGACTTGCCTGGAACAGAGCCGACGAGGTTAGAGTGCACACGCATGGTAAAGCAGAACATGTTCACCGCCTCCTGAATGTCCGTAGCCCAATCGCCACCCTCCTTGTCCGACTCAATGTTGTTGATGACCACCTCATGCTGCACCTCCCCTGTGGGAGCCACGTAGAACGTAGAGAACAGCGCCTTTCCGGAATTCTCGGCACCCGTAAGGAAATCGATTATCTTGCGCTTCTCCTGCACGACACGCTCCTGCATGCGCTTAGGGTCAGTGATGCGCTCACGCTTGAAGATATTCTCCCAATAGCGAGTGCTCACCTCAATGTGGTACTTTATGGGAGCTGAATTCTTCAGTTTAGCCTCCTTCGCCATACCTATGAGCTGCTTGATGTTATACCACTTGCCCTTGAATAGTGAAGCATAGTAGGGGATAGGATAATATGTACTATCGGGAGTCGGCACCCGTGACACGAGAGCAAATTTGCGAAGGTGCGACTTGCGCTTCAGCCTCTCCTGCAGGTCATGCCAGGGACAGTCAATGCTAAGAAGCGGAATAACCTCCACATCCTCGACGGAAGAAAGCGACTTCTTCCAATTCCCATAAAGCACATTTTCTATTACACCCCTCTTGTTCGCCGGAGAGAAGCGGCAGTAGCAAGCCTCCTTGCGATGCAGTGACACCACCTTCGTCCCCTCCTTGTCCAGGATTATCACAGACACACACCAACCGAAATGCTTGAAATCCTGGCATACCCCAAGGAAATAGGTGGCCATGTTGTTGCAAAGAAGAAAATCCTCCACCTCTGCTTGTACAGAAGCAGAACACTTATCTGTGTTATACTGAAGCCCATTTCCATAGCACACCTCAGCATTGAAAATCTGGCAAGTGGAAAGAGTCTCATCCTTCTCAATGAGGTCAAGGATATTGTACGGCAACATGTTGTCAGCACCCCAAGGCATGTATTGCACACCATTGGAAAGCGTAACGGGAACAACATCCACATCCTCTTTGAACACCTTGGAGGAATCCACGGTAAACGCAACCGAAGTAGAGCAATTAAACTCCTCAACACTATTAAGAAAAGAAAAATCCATAACTATGCTTTTGATTGCAAAGTTATGGATGTATGATTGTATTCAAAAAGACAAGCAAACTACAACATGCAGGCCCAGCCAAATTTGCGAGCAACCTCCTTTAGCAGATTGCGGTCGCGTGTAGGAATAGTTAAAGTTACGGTTTGCGACTGCGTAGAACGTTCGGAAATATTAGCTGAATCCAAATCGTATTGATTTTGCATATTCATCCAGATGTCAGCAGGAATCTCCAAAGCTTTTTCAAGAGCCACTGCCATATTAAGCGAAACAGAACGCTTACCGTTGATTGTTTCACTTAAGACAGATGCCTTTATGCCAGAGATTTCTGCCAACTGCTTTTGAGTCATCTTTCTTTCCTTCAATTCATCCTTAATCATTTCACCAGGATGAGTTGCAATAAAAGGAGTTATATTATTATTCATAATGTTTAGATATTTCAAACAACAATGCATTTACAACTATTCCCTCTTCATTAGCAGAACCATTAAACAATAATCTGTATTGCTTGTTTATCCAGACAGCATCAACACCATTCAAGTCGCCCTTTTTCTTTTCGTAATGAAGTGATTTTATATAGAACAAATCCTCCAAACGCCTCGCAGCTTTAAGAAAGTTTACAACCTTAATATACTGTTTGATTACATCCTTTGATAACTTATGGTACTGATGTGACTTCGTTGAGCCATCAGTATATAGTTCTTCAAGAGCTTTATCTTCAAATATTATATTCATTAACTTGTCTATTTCAATGCAAATATACGACAAAGTTCTGAATAATTCGCAAATATGAGAATTATTTGTGCTAAATAGCAATGAATATCCATCAAAGAAATACAGACATGCCGTTAAGTTCAAAAATTAGATTCACCCTTACAGTACGGATTTCCCTAGAAGCAAGAATTTTGAACTGCTGAGTACCCTCATAGAAATTATATTTCAGAGGAATGGCATCAGTAAAAACTAGTATGCCCCCGGACTTTGTCCAGCAACGAAGAGAAACTGGCTCAGGCGCCATAAGAATCTTTCTCACTGTAGAGATATGCACAGAATTCATAAGTGTAACGAATCAAGATTTTAAAATGCATTATAAGAATTACAATTCAATGATATATCTTCCAGACAAACGGATCCGCATATTTCCATGAGAACTTAATGGAGATAGTTTCCTTGTCTGAATCGGAAATTTCCGAAGTCACATCGGAAATAAGAATATCCCTTTCATCATCAGGAGGAATAACCTTGACAATCCTCTTTGAGCCAAGTAACTCATTAACCCAAAGCGCTTCCTCATAGGAAAGCGGAACCGTCTTTATTTCAACAACACGAGATGCAGACTGATTGTAGTATGAAGAAACACCCGCACATATAGCCTCTTTTTGAGTGAAAGATGTTTTGATGTTCGAAACCCCATAGACATGGTAATTTTCCCACACATTAAAAGCATTATAGAAACCGAAGGACTCTAAGGGTTCATCGTCAGTAAAGAAGAAATCAATGACTCTGCTTCCATGTACAATGGTACCACCAAGAACTTTAGGAGAATTATTAGGGTACAACGATTTCACTCTTGTATCCAAAGTATTTGAGTCAATGCCGAAGTTGTAAATTTTGTTAGTGCTTGACATACTGATTCTATTCGTCAACCTTGTTGTACTCACAGAACCATCAGCGAGCATGAATGAAACATCAATATATCCCGAAGGATCCACTCCACCTTTTTCAAAGAAAGAGAACATCTGACTTTTTCCTCGTGGTATAGTGTAGCAAGAACGAGTAGTAAGGAAATGAGACAAAAGAAACTCCATGTCATCCTCATACGAAGTACGGATGCTGGAATATACCACAAAAGCAGTAACTGTCTCCGCATAAGGTTCAATGGCTCTTTCTGAAAAAGGAATGATATGAGGGAATACGGCAGAAACAGACAACTCTCCTGAAGAGAGAAGGTTGTTTCGCATATATTCCTGAACAATGATAACAAGGTCATAGAAGATAACTCTTCCATCAAGAGGATACAAAGTAGACTCGTATATCTTGATGCTGTTCATCTTGACTACCATCTGTATAGGATAACCATCATCAGTATTAACCACAATACGGTTAGAAAGAAGAGATGTAAAACCAATACTATCAATACCGATATTCATATTGCAGAATAATTAAATCAATAATTACTCTGCAAATATAGAAAGCAAGAATAAAGTATAAAAAGACAGAAATGTAGTCTAAAGGAAGCTTTATGGCTCCCTGACAGACAGAACTCTGTTCATGTCATGACATGAGCAATCTCCAAGACATGTATATGAATTCTTCGAGCCAAAGCACGCCTATTCACAGCAATTTCGTAAGAAAGACGCTGAAGACAATTGTCCGAGATGTACAAATCCACAGACGTGGACTGCAGAAGGAACATGTATCTCATGGCAGAATATGCAGACCTGCAATATTTTCGGACACTATCATTTTCAAGGATAGACACGACCCAAAGATTGTTATTCTTTGAAGGATGATGAAAAGCAACAATTGTATTCATGATGATAGAGTGAATTTAATGATAGAAAATTAAATGAATGATAACACAGATAAAAGCAAAATATCTACCAGGCTTATCCAACCTGATAGATATTTATGTTATACACCTGAATGAAATTATCAGCAGCCATTGCCTCCAGCTGAGTGGCAGCCTCTTTGAAGCTGTTTGCCATCACCTCAAACTCATATTCATCACCTTCAAAATCAGTGATAGAAGCCTGATACAGATTTTGTGTGAAACGATGACGATTTTTGTAACTGTAACCTAACTCGCTTTTAGACATAATAACTGATGTTTGAACTGAAGCTGTCATAACCTTATTGATATTAAATTTATACTCTGTTTTGCTTTACTTGTACTTTGTAATTTTTACGTGCATTAAGAAGCAAATGGAAACAGCCTACAGATGTCAAGGGAGGATGTCCGGTGTATTGTTTAGACAAAAGTGGCAGCCCCGACGCTGAAAGGAATCACTTTTTCAAAGAATATTTGGAACCCCTTTACGCCAGGCGCCATGCTAACTTTGCAAAGGAAAAATAGAAGTGCCAAGTAAACCAAAGCAAATCAGAGCATAGCTACAGGTGCGCTACGCATATAAATTATCAATAAGGAATTATGACAAGTACAAATATCAATGGATATTATGTAGCGAGAGAGGAGGGAAGTGGTAAAACAAAAATCCCTCAGTAACAAAAGGTATGAGAATTCTGAATGACTGAGAATGAAATATGAGAGATTGCAGAATATTGTCAATCAGCTTGTAGTTTGTCAACTTGTTCTCAGGACAGAACCAGAATCCACAGTAGATCAGATAAAGGATATTTCCATTCAATGCCTCAATCAGTTTCTAGGCTGACAGACCGCTATACATCTTCAAGAATGCCAATGCAACCTTACCTTCCGCAGTAAAGAAGGACTTCCTGCTTCACTTTGTTCTCAAATTCTTCGGCTTCTCCTCTATCAACACGAACGGTATCGCCATCTCTCGAAAAGGGCGAAATGACTTGATGTGTCCAAGTTCCGAAATATAGAAGACCTCTGATTTTCGCTGATACAGATTAAACTCTGTAAATGCAAATTCTTGCTGAATGTCGGATAATTTTCGTGTCTTTACCATGAGGCTTTCAACTTCATTTCCCCCGAATTTGACCTTTTCCAGAGGTTCGGGCATTTTTTATTTACTGTTTAAGATACAAAATATTTATCGCATTATCTGTCAATTGGTTGTGTTTCTTGAACTGCTTTACGACTAATCCTAAATTTAAAGAAATAGGCATCAGTGATGAAGATGGCATTTCTAACGATAGACTAATTATTGTCAGCCACTAATTTCCTAAAATACAAAACAAATCACATTCTGCAGTTGATTTATAAAAAATATAATTTTGCATGTATCCACAATACATTTTACCGTTGAGTACTGCATTCAAGAAATCGTTTCCTATATCATCTGCTCGAGCAGATTTTCTAAAATTCAGTCTCTTTATTACAATAGAATACGAGTATCAAAAACTCGTATTCTATTGTAGTACAAATAATGTCTTATAACTTGTTAAAATGCCATATAAAGCTGTGGATTCAAATTATAATTATCCACAATAATATCTAAGATATTTAGATATCAGAATCATTCATAAACTGTATCATAATAATTTTAATTTTGTGATTTTTTGCATAATGCGAACACATATCCTTGTCTAGGTAATATTATTCCCTTATATTTCTTTTCTATTTGCTTCACAGAATGGGTTTTTACATCCTCAAAATCATGTTGTGTTCCTCTACAGATAAACATCGCCTCAATATCTTCTGGTAGACTAAGATAAACTCTCAACTTATTAACAATATAATTGGCTCTAAAACCGATGTAATAATCTTCATTTATATTATATATTTTTTCTCGAGTATATTGGATTTCATATTTTGTTGAACCTTCTAATTTAATTTTTTGTTCTAGGCAAATTTCATCTTTATACTTAACTGAATTAGATTCTTCAATCTCAATGCAAGATCTATTAACTAAAAACTCTATCATTTTATCTTGGTATACCTCATCATTAATAACCCTTGTCCATGTTTTGATTGGGTATAAAAAACTATCTGTAGAATCAGCAATTAGTTCAAAATTAATAGAGTCTGTAACTTTTATTATTCCAGTTTCCTTATTAAGCCACTCTATTGTGGTATGCCTTTCATAATCATTATAATAGCTAATTTCATCCTTCGGGAAATAATTATCAATAACTTTAAGTAATGCTTTATGAATAGCTGGAAACTTATTTTTAAAAAGTTCTTTAGACAATGTTTCCCACAAAGGATATAAATCTTTTCTTTTTTTTACAAAGTCTTTTCCATAGATTATATCTTGAAGATCTTGTTTGAATATCCCAAGAAATTGAGCTGCATTTGATAGGTATCCTAATATGACACCAATAACTAAAACATCAGCTATTTTAATTACGACTTCTCTCCAACATGAAGTTGAATCAATATAAAAATATCCGAAACAATAAAACAAGATGCCCAATATCAGTATAATCCAGGCAGAACCACTTCTAAAATGTTTGTACGATAAAAGATCTGTTTTCATAGTTAAAATATTAATTAAAATTTGTTGTTGTACTTTCGTATTCTTATATAGAAAATGGAATTTGATAACTACATCTTATAGATTTTTTCAAAAATCGTCTTGTCATCAACCAGTACCTGTACTTGTAGTATATTTGTATTTATGAACATCTTGACAGGAATATTCCTTACCCTACATCTTATTACATACTCGCCATTCTCATTTGGAATATATGTCTGTGCTGTGATTTCTGCATTATAATGCTTATTGTCAATTTTTAGTTTCAGGATGTCTCCAATCTTGTATTTGCCCTGACCCTCATACGGCATGTAAATGCACATATCTGTTACTCGTTCAGCGTCCTCTGTTTCAGTAAGAACAACAAACATAAGTTTATCAACTTCCACTTTTGTGCCACCTCCCAGAAAGTCTGCACATTCAAGGTTACCGCTGATATTAGCAACAATGGGCAACGTGTCGTTATCCTCGGTATACATCATGCACAAAGTATCTCCAGCACGCACCAATCCATTCGACTTGGTTACGGACAAAATTGTTCCTCTGTGCATACTTTTTATAAGCTTTATATTCTCATCAGGCAGAATCTTCATCCTGACAGAGATATAAGATGGGTATTTGATAAATGCACTTGCTACAAAAAATCCCAAAGTTAGCAAGAGGATAATTCCAATGCCAAAACGTAGTATATACGGGGATGTACGCCCCATCAGGTCCTGTACTTCCTCGCTACGCAGTTCTATATTGGCGGGTGTTGGTTTCGTTTCTGTTTCCATAGTACCATATTTTATTATTTCCCGAGTTCCAGCTGGTTCTTCACCAATGTATAGTAATGGCCACGCAATGCTACAAGTTCGGAATGTGTGCCCTGTTCCACAATTTCACCCTTTTTCATTACCACGATATTGTCGGCATTCATAACCGTACTTAGTCGGTGGGCTGCTATCACTACTGTACGGTTTAGGAATATCTTCTGTAGATTTTCCATTATGATTCGTTCATTTGTAGCATCTAATGAATTAGTTGCTTCATCAAAGAACAGGTATTTGGGATTCTTGTATATTGCTCTGGCAATGAGCAGCCTCTGCCTTTGTCCTTGGCTGACACCACTTCCTTCCATTCCAATCCTTGTATTGTAACCAAGAGGGAGTGCAGAAATGAATTCGTCTGCATTGGCAAGAAGAGCGGAATCATAAAGCCTTTTCACATCAACCTCATCCGTGCTCAGGGCAATGTTCTTTGCAATAGTGTCGGAGAATATATAGCTTTCCTGCATCACACTTCCCGTAGATTTGCGCCACAGATGAGGGTTAATGCAATCCAGACTAATGCCACCAACCTTTATTGTGCCACTATTAGGCTTGTAGAAGCCTTGCAACAGTTTTATCAATGTTGTCTTGCCACTGCCACTTTCACCAACGATAGCAGTTACTTTCCCCTCAGGAATATCCAATGACAAATTCTTGATAGCATAATCACGTTCTGCACCGCTATAGCTATATGTCAAATCTCTTACCGTAATCGTACCATTTTCTGGTAGAAGAGACAACTTGTTACATATATCATACTCCTCATCTTCCTGTGCATGAATATCATTAAGCCTCTCCATGCTTATCCTGGCATCCTGCAGGGCATGTGCAAAGCCAATGAAATCACCTATAGGAGCAGATACCTGTCCTATAATGTATGTCAGAGACATCATCATACCCAATGTCATGTTGCCTTCCACCACAGCCCTCGCTGCAATAAAGGATATGATGATGTTTGTTGCCTGTGTAAAGAAGGCCGAACCAGACTGCTGAATCTGTCCTATTGTAAGTCCCTTTACACTGACATTAAAGAGGCGCACCTGAATACGTTCCCACTCCCAACGCTTCTGTTTTTCGCAATTATTCAGCTTTATGTCCTGCATGCCCTGTATAAGTTGGATTATACGGCTTTGTTCTGTACTGGAAAGATTGAAACGTTTGGCATCCAATTCTCTTCTAAATCGCATGAAGAAAAGAATCCAAGCCAAATACAGACTGTTGCCTACAGAAAAGATGAGCAGTATCCTTATATCGAAATATGCCAGGATAAACATGAATACGATAAAGTTCACCAGTGAGAACATGATGCTGAAGCTGTTTCCCATTAGGAATGACTTTATTCGCCCATGATCGCCAATACGCTGCATGATGTCACCCGTCTTCTTGGAGTCGAAGAAATGCAAAGGCATACTGGTAAGTTTCTGCAGGAAGTCAGAAATAAGAGATATGTCAATACGGGAATTGATGTGTAGCATTATCCAGCTACGTATATATCCGACTATTAGTTGCGAGAAGAACAGCATCAACTGTGCAATGAGTATCAGTGTAATAATTCCCAAATCCTTGTTTCCGATACCCAAGTCCACCATAGCCTGTGTCAGGAACGGGAATATGAGCTGCAACAGACTCCCAAGCACCATTCCCATAAGGAGCTGGAAGAATAGTTTTTTATAAGGCAGCAAGTAACGTATGAAGGAAGTAAAACTCTTCTCCCTTGCCTTGAACTCATCATCCACCTGTCCAAAGTTTACTCCAGGTTCCAATAACAGAGCTGTTCCACAATCTTTTCCTCCAACTTTAGTACTGAGCCAACATTTGCAGAACTCCTCTTTATTGTAACATAGTTTTTGCGAAGCAGGATCTGCTATGTATATCTTGTAGTCATCCGAAAAGTGCTTCTTCTTGATGCCATAGCAAACAACGAAGTGATTTTGGTTCCAATGCAGAATGCAAGGCAATACAGCCTCATTTGCGAGTTGTTCAAAGGAAATCTTCACTCCGAGGGTATGCATTCCAAGATATTCTGCAGCATCGCTGATACCGAGCATGGATACCCCTTCGCGAGAAATAAAGCTATGGCTACGTAACAATTCAAGAGAATACTGACGGCCATAGTACTTGGCTATCATGCGAAGACATGCTGGACCGCAGTCTGCAGATTCTTGCTGGTGGTAATGTGGAAATTTGCTTATATACATACTTTCATTGTTTTACAAAGTTTCCATCAACAATCATAGTCAAGTCCTCAATCTCGTATTCGTCAGGCAGTTCAAAGCCATTGACAAGTATTGTCGGTGTTGCAACAAGATTAGACCTTTTTCGCCATTCCTTATGCTTGCTCAATTCTTTTTCAACATCATCATTGTGAATCTGATAAGAGCATTCCTTTACGAGGTTTTCGTGATTGTTCTTCTCGCCTGCATACCATTTTGTGAATCTTTCTCTTGAACTCTGCTGGTCAGCAAAATCGTAACAAGAAATCAGGTATCTGCTGATATCCTCTAACTTTTCATTGAAAGAAGAGAATATGTACTGTACGCAAATATCATCACCACAAGAGTCAAGTAGCTTGTCAACCCTCTCGTGCATTCTGGCACATGGATTGCAGTGTGGATTACTCAATATTGTAATTCGCATCTTTGCGTCACGATTGCCGAACAAGACATAGGAATCGTCAAGAGTTGTCTCATAGTAATCCTGCTTCTCTATCAAAGCCTTGGCGACAGCGGTATTTGCCTTCAAAGCCCTATATCGCTGAACGGCATTTATACGTTCCTTCTCTGCCGAATAGCTTGATGCAAAATGATGAACTGTCATTATACCAACCAAATATGCTATTGACACATAACATCCTCTTGCTATTGAAAAGGAGAGAGTTTCTGCTTTTGATATACATATCCAAACAGACAAGATACCAAACAACCATATAATTACCTGAACTAATACACAAAGCACGCACCAGTTCTTGGCAACCTTCCATTGGTAATATATGCTCCATACGCCGTAAACCATTGCAATCCAATTATTCATGGCAATAAAGAAGAAATGCTCTGGAAGTATAGCTGTTAGTAGTGTGTTTGCAATGAAAAAGCCCAGCCCGATCTCGCTCCAGCTTATTCCGAATACCTTTGCGTTTGGAGCATCAAGTACACTATTGCAATCTGCATGATGAAAAAGTGAACACACTCTGTCGCCATATTTGCTTTCGTTAAACAGTTGCTTCTGCATCAGCATAGCACAGACTGCCATTCCCATTATACTTAGAAGTAACTCCGGGAAATAGAAGAAAGATAGAGTTCCAGTTGCGACATTATTGGTTAGTCCAACAAAAAATGCAAGGACAAGCAAGGCAGGAATGCTATACAGCTTTGCTTTAGACAAGATTTCCTCTCGCTCATGCTTTTTCAAATCTGGTTCTACAGCTTCCGTGGTTTCACTGACAACCAAAGCATTGCCCGTCCAGGTCTGTTTGAATACATCATGTTCAACCTCAGTTTTCTTGCCATGAAGCATGTATGTGATCTTTTCATCTGTACAATCTAATCCTATGGCGAAGTCACCATGAGTATGTAGAATACATGGAAAGTTCAACGTATTGAGATCTTTTGACTCTATACGCACACCAACAGTATTCACACCATACACGTCAAGCATCTTTTTAAGACCATACATGTTGTCTCTATGTGGATGACCATTATATAAATTAGTAGCAAATTGATGAGTATAATCAATTTGTAATGCGTCCAAAAATAATTCAAATATTGTTTTCATTCAAAATCGATTTGTTAAATTATTTGTCACTGCCATAATATTTGCAATACCCAAGGGGCAATCTTCTTGCTTTACTAAAGAATGTCTTTCTCTAAATAGTGTCCGCTGAATTAATATTTTACCGTGACCATCGGGTTGCGGATGATACCCACAAGAGAGGCGATTAGTCGTAATGTGTGCCAGATTTCGTTCAGAGCATGACAAAGCTCCTTAAGGAACTTCATCACGTTTTTGACAAAGTAGCACATTCCTGTCCAGCATCTTGCTGTTTCCGGAAGCTTCGCTCTTATGTTGTCGGCACGATAGATTCTCTTGCCGGTACCGAATGAGCATTCTATTTCGTTTCTCTCTCCAACGGCCTTGGCCATTCTGGCCTTGACATCAGGAGAAGGAGGGGCCTTCGGTGGACGTCCAAGAGGTTTGCAGTACGAACGGACTTCCAAGTCCTCAAGTATATCGCGGTTAGTCCTGCTCATGTATATCTTGTCCGAAAGGACTGTGGCAGGGAGGTGGCCGAATCGTTCTTTGAAAAGTAGAATCTGAAGTGAGAGGTCAGAGCTTTCGTTGTATGCATCCCAGCTATGGTGATCGACAAACGTATAGCCCTCCACGATGCTGGCTCCTATCTTGGCGCCAAACTCAGTATTGGCCTTTGCCTTCCCCCTTACTATGGGGCGTACGTGAGGCTGGAAGATGCTGACGATGCGGTCTGCACAGTGGTGGACTCCCTTGCGGAACATTTCCTTCTGCTGATTGAGCATCGTACATATTGCAGAGAGTATCTTCTTCGTAGGAGTGAAGTACCTGTTCGTCGCCGGGTTGAAAACCAGGATGTCAAACAGCATGCGTACTGCCTTCTCAAGGTATGCAATCATCATCCCAAGTGAGTCTTTGAGGAACTTGCCGCCCTTCTTCTTGCGCTTGACGACTTCAAGATAGACAGCCCTTGCGTTTGAGTAGGGAGTCTTGGGCTTACGGACGTCATATCGCTCGCAGATGTCCGTAGTGTACTCATCAATGATACGCAGACCATCGTTTACGATGTCAATGTCCACGGGGTAGCGCACCTCTGCATTGGCACATGTGGCATCTATCTTGAGAACCCCTTTGTGCAGGCGTCCCTTGCTATCAGTAAACTCCTGTGCATCAGGATTGGCTGGTGCTGGTGAAGGTGGCTCGGGACTGTTCCCTTTGTCCGGTCCTTCTTCATCCTTGCGTTTCTCCTCTTGTTTAATGCGCTGCTCCTTTAGCAGAGATACAGTCATGTCGTTCAGTTCCTCCTCGCTTATGCGCTTGCGGATTGTGACAAAGAGGCTTGGATCGAACACGGGCTTGGTGGTGTATTCAGGCAAACCGCACATGTATTGCATGTAGGGATTCTCCTGAATCATCTGGATGGTTTCTTCATCGCCAAGGTTTAGCTTGTGCTTGATGATCATGGCACCAATGATGAGACGGGCAGGTTTGTTTCCTGCACCTTTGACCTGGTTGTTGAGTTTGGAATTGTACCTCTTTTCTATCTCTGCCCAAGGAAGAAGGTCGCCAAGCATAACCCAACGGTTGGTCTTGTCCAGCTCTTCAAGGGAAGAGCGGAACAGGTCGAAGGTCAGTTGCTTATTCTGGGACGTAAACTTCATCTTACTCAGATTTTAACTCTACAAAGGTACAACATTTATGTTAAACAAATATAAAGTGTTATAAATAACTAAATGTCAGATAAATAAATATTATTCAGTAAACACTAAATATAATAAGTAGGCAATAGCCACCGTGTCATTTTTTGGGGGGATTCTTGTTGAACTTATATGCTACGCGAAACATTGCATAGCGTGGCATACAAAGTTGCCATGTCTCGATTCGTCCCTGACCATTGACAACATAACGAATATTGGATATTTGATTGAGGATGTCAATGGCATCTAGCTTAACAATGAGTTTCCCTTTTAAAAAAGGTCTTGAAACGGAAGCATTCCATACCAATTCGTCTGTATTCATGGATGATTCTTTGTAACCACGTCTGCTGTACATTTTCAAGTCGCTTGATAATTGTATCTTCCATGGAAGAATGTACTGACCACTAATGCCATAACTATAATCAAAAGCGAAGATGTCATTATAGTTTTTTAGCTCACGCTTTGTTACATTCCACGCAAAATCGCCAATGGCCTCCAATCGCAAGCTTCCCTTATTGTATGAAAGCGTCAGATTTTGCGAGGTGATATGATGACTCACTTGGTTCTGTACGCTTGTGGTAAAACCTTCCACTCTCGTAAGGTCAACATTATGTATATAGTCATAGGCGGTCTTACCTCTTAAAATCAAAAGCTTATCTGAGTCCAAGTAACGATTGAAGTTGACACTGGTCTTGCTATTCCAATTCCCTTTGACATTTTCAGGTCGGTAGGTGTAAACGCCTGTTGTGGAATTGTAGGTAAAGCCATTGGCTACTAGATTATCGAGAATGTTTATGTCAGCTTCTAACCAACAGGCAGAACCAAAGCGTCCTCGCATCACCTGAAGATGAAAGTGATGTCGCATGGAGCGTTTCAGGTCTGGATTGCCATTTGTAATAGCAAGAGGATCTGAGGTGTCTTGTATATCCAACATTTGTTCAAGCGCTGGAGTAGATGATTTGCTGTCATAATTAAATCTGACGTCTATTCTTTTTTTATTGTTGGGGCGATATTGAAAATATGCCATGGGTTCTATCAGCCAATATCCACGTCGAATATCATGCCACATATTAGAGCGCAGGTGTTCGGCGTTTTCTCCCTTATACATAATATTAGCACTTACACCATACAGAAGGGTATGGCTCTTCGTATTCAGTGTACGTTTAATGGCAAGACATGTGTTATGTATTTGAGTCGAGTTACGATTCTTGTAGGTATTATTCACGTCTATTGTTTGTTGGTATTCCATCTGTGAGGGCAGAATGCCAAAGTCAAGGCTGGATCCAATCTGGTCTAGTCGATAAAGAGGATTGTCTGTTTCAACATATTGATGGGTATAATTATATCTGATAATAAAATACCAACTGTTGTAAAAATTAAACGTATAAGAGGCATTGCCACCATAGGAATAATTGTAGTGGCTATTAGGACTATATCGATCCTGCCTGATTTCTGCCAGATTATTATCTGCGTAGGTTAGGTCGTACCGGCTGAACAAGTCTCGTTTTCCCTTGCAATAATTACCCAGAAGGGTGAATGAAAGGTCGTCTCCCCATGGCAATGTCTTATCCCATGTGATTTCTTGTCCAAGTTCGAGAGATGTCTGCTGGTATCGAGTTTGATTCAGAACCTTGTTAATGTTTATCCCACGCAAACCTGCAGAAACAGGTGAGGAGAACATAGAGTCCAGAATTTGCTTGCATGATCCGTATGCCGAAGGATCTGATAGAAATGTTGCTGAGCGTGATATTCCGTCCGTATTCTGCTTCATGTAGTTTGCACTGGTTTCGGAAATAAGGGATATTTTACTGAATTCTAGTTTATTGCCTAGCGATGTGGTAAATTCATTATTACGGCTTACCTGCTGAGCTCTACTGAATATACTTCCTTGTGACAGGAAGGTTTCCTGAGAGGTTCGTGTTTCATCTCTATCATTACCCCAACTGACAGTTGCTTCTACATTCTCTGCGTACCGTCCATGCTTGTCATCGATGCTGAGACTAACGCCCAACATCTTTATTGCTTTTTCCCCAGTCTGGGTTCTTGAATTATCGCGCCACCCTTCCGCACCAGGCTGTCGAATATCATTTATGTTGTTTGCTCCACCAAAAAGCACTAAGCGTGAGTTATCCGTAAAACGCAACCCAAACAAGCGTGCCAGCCATCGCTCGTCTGTTCCACCGCCAAGCTCAACATTTGCAGTATACCCTATGGAGTATTCTTGCTTCATCTCCACATCCATCACATAGTCCTTCTCACCTGTATCACGATGCTTCATTTGGCTGGTTGGTACATCCTTCTCATAGAATTTCAGTTTATTGACCACATAGTATGGCAGATTGTCCAACATCACGCGGTTTTTGCCCTTAAAGAAATCCTTACCGTTGAGCGTCAGGTAATCCACCTTGCGACCATTCATATAAATGGTTCCATCTTCTTTCAGTTCGGCACTAGGTATCTGAGCGACCAAAGCATCCAGCATTGAACCCTCTGGTATTTTGAACGCTTGGGCATCTACAACAATGGTATCACCTCTGTAAGCGAGTTGTACGCGTGTGGCTGTTACAGTAACCTCATTTAACGCCGTTTCCTTCATTTTGCGTTTCATAAGCAATTCGGGAAATTCGAAATCAGACACACGAGATCGAACCTTCATTTCCACTCTTACCACTGAGGTTTCATAGTCAGGATGTTCTGCCTTCACTAAAAAGGTTTGTGGTTTCTTGGCAGCTGTTTTTGACCATAAAGCAGTATTTGTGTTATATATGTATCTGGTACGCATTGTGTCTATGAGCACCCCATTGCTATCAGCCAAAGTGATAAATACATCTGGAATGCCATGACGTGTAAAGGAGTCACTAACGTGTTGTGAAATGTATATTGAATCACGTTCTGCAGCAAATATACATAACGACTGAAGACAACACAGGATAATCAATGTTCTAAGTTTATTCATAATTTTTATTTAACCACATTAGAATCTGAAGTTCCAGAATATGTATTCGATTTGACTATCTTTTTTTGAATAAAGATATGTTATTTAGAAATAACATCTATGCCACAATACTAACAGAAGCCGAAAATGATCTTGCCTACATGTAGGCAAGATCGACTTCTTTCAAAGTAGTAATTAGGAAACCATACATTCACAATTATATGTCATTGGGTTCCATCCGCAATATCCTGCTTGACCAGCTCCGTCTGTTAAGCATTCATGGCTGTACTCTGCACACTTTTTTTGAGTTTTTCCATAACATCCATCTGATTCTCTTCCTACTAGCTGTTTCTGTTCAGCAGTTGAAAGAATACTCAAATTTCCAGATAATCTGAATTTTGTAATCTTTTTCATTTCTAATAATTTTAGAATTAATATTATCGTGGTTTACACTACTGGATTTCTATTCACCACGTCTTAAATAGAACCAGTTTATTAATGCATAATTCAATGTGTATATTTGTTAATTGCAGAACATGATTTTTATAGATTATGCATTTAATGATTTATACAAAGCCTCAATTTTACGAGTTATTTGCACTACATCAAATATACAATCTACAGGCTTAAATAATTACGAAGTTGTTCCTTGTCCATACTGCATACTTTGCAGAGTTCCTTCCTTAGCCTAATTGCCGCTTCCTCCTCGAAAAAGTTAGAATTCTTTCCGCGTGGATGGTTCAAGTGGTAAGCCTGACCTGCATTTGTCCAACTTACCTTATGACCGAGTATGCTCACCCTTCTCAGTCTTTCTGCATCCTCTGGCCCCCATCCTGTAAAATGTTCATTCTCGCCTCCACAGTCCAGATACCTCCTACGATGGACAAGAAATATACCACCGCAGGATTTCCTGCCGAATATGGATTGCATTTTTTTACCCTTCAAATATTCGACATCAAATCTTTGCCTTGCCATGTCCGATTCTATGTTTGTGAGCATAACAAAATCACCATTATATGGGTATGCTATTGTACATCCTTGTTCTATCATTGATATAGCTTCGAACAATTGTTCTAATGAGATAAGTACATCGGTGTCCCAAATAGAAACAATATCTGTATCGGCCATATGGAGAAGCATATTGATGTAGCGGGTTCTATAGAATACTGGCGAATTATCTTTTATAAATAAATACTCTACCCCTAATATCCAATTTTCATTCTGTAATTTAGCTTTTGAATCTGCCTCAAGTACAAGTATGCGACAATCCAGTACGGACAAAAGAGACAATACTGTCCGCAGATTTGCCTTTCGTTCTTCACAATCTATGCGAACAGGTATCACAACAGTGAAAAGCTGCTTGATAGAACTATGTATATGAATTGCGGATTGTAGATAAATTTGCTGATTATCATTCTGTACCATATGTGGATTTTTGTTAATCATATCTTGCAATTGCATATTTTTAGTGTATTTTTAATAATGTCAGTATCACAGTAATCATTAGCAATAACGCAGTCCATTTTCTTTGAAGTCTGGAGTTGAAGTATTTCTATCACTCTTGTCTTGTAGAAGCCTTTCCTTTCAATACTGTTCAAGGTCATAATCATCTCTATCGGTAAATCTTCAACAGTTGAAACATCATGTAGCCAATCGAGATAGTATATGAAGTATTCTTGTAACAATGTGAGTTGATATTCATCATTCCTATTCTCTGCAAGTTTTTGGATTCTCCACCAAAGATATATTCCAATGCCACTCAGACCGAAAAAATCCGTATCGATATCTGGTTGTTTCATTATCAACTGCACAATGTGAGAGTCCATGTACTTTATATAATCGGGAGAGATTGCATAATCTTCTCTCTGGAAAGATGAGTTTGCTGCTCTTTGTATAGCCTCCGTCATGTCTGCCACGCAGTATCTTTCCGTATATAATAGCTTGACTGCCTCTGATGCTCTCTTATGCTCGTTCTCATCAGATAGAATTAGGTCTATCCTTTTGGCTATCTGCTCCGTGAATGCTTTCTCGTCAAATTCGTCTTCCTTGATATGTACTCGCAGTTCTGGCGTATTGTCAAGCATTTCCCCCAGTCCTGTCGAGTCTGTTCCAATTACAGGTATGCCATGACGCATCATTTCTATGGCTGTATAGCTGCACTGTTCATGGAAGGATGGCATAACACCTACGTATGCGGTCTTGTACCACTGTTCTACTTCATCGCTTTGCAGCTTGCCAAGGAATGTGATACGGTTTGGCAAACTTCTGCACTGAGCGAGATAGGGCAGGAAATCACCATCACCTGCAATAACAAGATTTGCATCTGCATGTTTTGGCGCAATGGAAACGAACGCATCAATGAGATATTTCAATCCCTTGATCTCGTCCAATCTCCCAACAAATAGGACGTTTTTCGACAATGTTGCTTCGTTTGGGGCAAGTTCGTTGTTAAAGCCATTATAGATCAGGTGCAGCTTGTCTTTTGAGACTTCATAGTCGTTGAGTACTATGCTCATGGTCTCTCTTGACATCACAAGAACCTCATCGGCAAGGTGCATGAAAGCTTTCTCGTTCTGGATGCTTGCCACGATTCCTTTTTCGGTATCATCGGCTGGGGTATATCCCTTTGCCTTTATCTTTCGCATCTTGGCAAGATTGCCTTTCAGTTCAAAACACCATGAGAGATAATGAACAGTAAGTATTATCCTGCTTTCAGGGAACTGTCCCTTGAGCAAGGCTGCTAATGAAAGGTGCTGGAAATAGTTGAACTGGAAGATAATCTTATGGGCAGTCTCATTCTCTTGATCGTCTTTTGCGTTGATGGCAGTCTCAATGTTTCTGGCAAGGAAATAATAGATGCTTCTGCAATAGCTTTCATTCTCAACACCTGACGTCATAGCAGGTATCTGGTAGTGCAGTTTGCCAGAGTCGTCTTCTGTGATAGAGAATTCCTTAGTGTCCGCATGCATTTCAACAAATGACACGGTATAGTCAGGCAATATGGCGAGTCCGTCAGAGATCTGTCTTACGTATGTGCCTATGCCGTAGTTGGCAGCTCTGCTGGCATTATTGAATATAAATACGTGTGTCATAAGTTGGTCTTATTGCTGTTATGTATGTAGTCATTGAGAATGTAGTAGGCACAGCCATCGTCAATGCCCAGAGGTTTTTCTATGTATCCGTCAATGTTGAACTGTGGGCGTACAAGCAACTCTGTAGGTTCCCGAAGTTGGCACAGACTGTGCAAGCTTGCATTATTGGCTACTGCATTGTTGAGTTCTGTCAGATATTGCCTGTCGAAAGTAAGCAATGGTACGCCTGTGCTTTGCCTGAGTGCAATGTACTGTAGTATGCCACCTAAGCCTGTACGAGCGGATAGGTCGGACATCCTTCGTGGGTCTCTCTCCATAATCTTGGAGTCAACATCCACCAGAATTTCGTTAAGGTCGCAGCAGACAAGTCCATATTTGTAAAGCAATGTTGTTCCATAGCCTATTCCTGCAAGTCCAGTTTCGAGTCCAACTGGCATGTCTATATGAACTTTGTCATATACCTGCTGGAACAAGTCCCATGCGTATTCCTCCATCAGCTTGTCGTTATATTTGGAAGAGTACATGTATAATGCTACAACAACTCCCATCTTGCCATGGAAGAGTCCGATCTCCTGCAAGTAGCTGCTTCGTAGGAGAAGGTAGTCTGCTATTTTCTTTATCTTCAGTTCCATTGCTGTTGTTCTGCTAAATCCATTGCTAATCTTATAGTTTTATCCATGTCAAGATACATATAGCTGCCAAGCCTGCCAGAAAACCTTATGTCTGGTCGAAACTTTTGGGCTAACATAATGTATTTCTTATGCAGTTCTAAGTTCCTCTCATCACCGACGGGGTAGAACTGCTCGGTATTATCAGATGATGGAATAGGATATTCTTTAGTTATAACCAATAGTTCGTTAAAATTTTGAATAATCACGCAGCGTCCGAGACGCCATAATATAAGAGTTCTTTGAAATCTTTGGTATTTAATAGCCTGTGTGGGCGCTTTCCAGACATGCGAATAAATCTTTGTATCATATCCGCATTATGAATCAGCGTCTTCACATTAGAGACTGAAAGATGCACACCGCAGCTCCGTGCAAATGCCCTTGCCACATTGATGGAGGAGAGGGACATATTGAAAGCAAAGTCCAGTGACTCTTTCTTCCGCGACTGGCAATGGGCGAGTCCCGTAAACTGCTTTGCGTCACGGTAAAGGTACTCAATCTGGAAACGTGTCCGGTAGATGTCCATGATGTCCTTGGCAGACATTGAGGTGTCAGTAGAGAAGAACACCTTCCTCTCCTGGGTCTTCTTGCCAGGCTCGAGGCAGTCAACAATGACCACCTTGACCTTGCGCTTGAGACCTACCGACCAGACCACTGCAGAATAGAGTGTTACCACCTTGTCATCCGAGGTTATGTCCTCACCCACAAACACATTCATGTCGGGATTCTTGATGTCCACCTTGTCACCATACACCTTAGGTCTTCCACGTTTGCCGGTCTTGGGGCCATCGTAAAGATAACGCAGTCTTACATCGCTCCTGAATCTGCTTATAAGGTTGAACCCCAAAGCGATGAGACCATCCACAAAAGGTTTCTTCGAGAAATAGGCATCAGCAACTATCGTCTTGCAGACTTCCAGAAGTGCTTCCTTCTGAGAGGCAATGACCTTAAGGTACCATGCCAGAAGGGAATTTGGGTCATCCATTCCCGCAAGGTACTTGGGAGGACGGCCTTTGGATACGGTGTCCACCGTCTGCACAGCCCTTAGGTGTATGGCATCATGATCATCAGCATCAACAAGCGATATGCCCAGAATCTCAAGGCCCCACTTTGCTGCAGATGCGCATCCGCTCCAGAAGTATCCCGTACCGGGAGTGTGCTTTCCCGACTTGGGAATGTAGCTCGGGTCGATGGCGATGGCAATCCTGTGCTGGAGCTTCTCCCTGCAGTACGCAAGGTTATATCTCACCCAGTCAAACTTCTTCAGGAAGTTCTGTCTGAAACGGCTCTCACAGCAGTCGCTGAACAGTGCCATTTGGGTGAAGTTCTTACGTTTCGTCATACTCAGGAAAAGAATTGAGGTAATGATGAAGAAAGTATGAAAACTTTTGTGTAACTTTGCAGTGCCATTAAGGGCATCATTGATGATCTTGGTGAGCTGGTCAAGTGGCTGAATTTCCATTAGCAAATTGGCTTGTGTGATAACTGCTAATTTACTAATTTTAGCGACTTGACCAAATTTTAAAGCACTTATTTTCAGTCTTTTAGGCTATTATTTCCATCTATCTCAAGAGTCATTTTTTATGGTTGTCCGTCCGGTGATCACACACCGTTCGGAGATGCTGTATTTATAGTCTAACATGTTAAAAATGAGATAATAAACCAAAAATTAACTAAGTATTGATAGATATGATTGTATCGTTTTCCAGGTCTTTGCCAACAACAAAACCACCAGATATATGTAATATGCATGGAAATACAAGCTCTGCAAGTAGATTATCTTCGTATTTGACACCCTCAGTCTTTATACCGTATACATCAAGCATCTGTTTTAACCCCAACATGTAGTTCTTGTTCGGATGTACAAGAGCAAGCTGGTTAAGGTATGTTTTTGTAAACTTTATCTTTGCTAAATGCAAAAAAGATTGCAATATGGATGTCATATAAAAGTATATATTTTTGATAAAAATTAGGCAACCAAGGTCTATAATTCTATTATTCCTGAATAATAATAGATATCACTGTTGAATCTAATTTCATATTCACCTTCAAGATATGCAGGAAGGCTTATCTGTGTTGTAGAGTCAGTTATTATAGTTTCATACACTACCTCATCTGTGTTAATATCAATAAGAATGACAGAATGACAGAATCCTGTTGTTTCAAATATTAATGTATTCTTATTTTGATACACACGAGGAGAGCATTCTGGTGTTCGTGGGCGTATATCTTGTACAATATTATCCGAATCTTTATAATTACAAGTTAGATTAATAATTGGTAGTTCAATTTCGGATGATGCATAAATTGAAATAAAACTAAGGATTCCTAAAAGGATACTAAGTGAAAACTTTTTCATGATTGAAAATTTTTAAATTAGACTTATGGTTGTTAATTTTCTCAATGCAAAAGTATGACATATAATTGAGTTTTGTCAATTTTTATCTATACATATTTTACATATACACAAAAATACAGGGGGGGGGGTATATTATTGATATACAGCCATTTACAATATGTAGTACATATTTTACACGAAAGGACCACAGATGAGTATATTACATAAAAAATACCCAAACCGTTGTTAATTTGCATCATTAACAATGGCTTGGGTAAATATTAAAGAGAATTTGTAATGCCTTATTTTAGAGACATCAAATGAAAATCAAGTGTTTTGGCACCTTTTTTATCAAACAGTTTTTTATTAATACTTGACTTGAGATTGGTTATCTGTTGATAACTATTGTTTGTCAGTACAGCTATTTCAGAAGGAATGAATTTAAATCGAATCAATATGCATGTAATAATTTCACGATTTGACAATTCTTTTGTGGGGGCTGTTATAGTTTGGTGAAATTTAGGGAAAACGTTTTGGGCGATAGTTACCAAACCATTTAATTCATCCTGGGTTGCCACTTTACCTTGTGCAGACAAAGAGTGTAGATGATGCACTAAGCCACATTGCAAGATAGTACGCTCATTGCTCCATTGTTCCAAATTCAAGGTATTGCCCTGATACATACTCAGTGATGTTTGGAGACTGTGTATTTCAGACTCTTTTTTCTTTAGGTATCTTTCGGAGTCTGTCTTAACTAATAGCAATTCCTCTGCAGATTTCTCTAGTTCATGTAACAACAACTGATACTCTTTGTTAGTGTCTATTTGTTTTTGTCGTTCTTTTTTTAGACGCATCTGGTAAATCGACCATAATACGATGGCAAAGGCTGTGGCGAAAACCACCAACAAAATTATTGTTACACGAAGACGTGATGCTTTCTGTTCTGCTTTCAGAGCTTGTTCTTGAATCTTTGTGTAGTTATAAAGTGATTGGTACCTCAACAGGTGTTCGGATGATTTGGCCCGAGTGCTGGAATCATTCCACTGACAATATAAATTAGCATATTTAATTACTGAATCTGGCTGGTGTTTGAGTGAATAGGCTTCGGTCAGTCCTTGATAGGAGACCTCTTCCAGTCCGTATCGTTGAGACGTATAAAGTGGACGTTGCCCTAAGAGATGTAACAACTTAGTGAACATCAGTATGGCAGAGTCGGGATTCTGAACAATGTTGTAATACTTTCCCTTACGGTAAAAGTGGGCAATGTCATAAATCAAAGAATCTAAAGACTCTGTAAGGCCCCCCAACTTTCGTTCGTATTCATTCAATAATTTTTCTGCACATTTAATGTCTTTAATTTCGAGGTAGTAATCAGTTTTAATTGGATATATCAAATTTGGATCCTTTTGAATTCCGTTCTTCTCGGTAAATTGCGCTATACTATCCAAAATAATGATTGCTTGTGATTGGTTTCTAGAATCATATAAACAACATGCCTGTGCCCACATCAGACGAAGTGCAGATATCGTATCTCCAATCTGCCACGCCAATCGTTCGGCATGAGAGTCTGCTATTCTTTCGTTCTCAAACGCTGCAACGCGCTGATACAACCCTCCCATCTGGCTATAGACACGCATCAATGTGTTCAAATCACAATCCTCATCCTGTTCGTTAACGGCATCTACCGCCAGGTTCAGGTATTTCAGTGCCGAAAGCGCATCTTCCAAATCACGATAGGCACACCCTGCCATATAATTTGCCATCATCTGCTCGTTTGCATTGCCATGGCGCTCATAATAGTCAACCAGGCTGAGAACTATGCTATCGGTAGTAAAGTTAACAAATGCCTTGTTCTGTGCCTGTGCATAGACAAGCTCATAGCGCATCTGTTGCGAACGAGGCCAATCTTCCTTGCTTTCCCGGATATCATCAAGTACAGCAAGGGCAGAATTCGGCTTAGTGTTTAATAGCTGTTCTGCCTTAGTAATAATGGAATCTGCATGCTTGTCTGTGCATGAGAATAATATGAATGCCCCAAGGAGGGAATATATGAACCTTAATCTCGAATTCATGAAAGGTTAGGTATATGAGTCGATATTTTTTGGCACTCAGAGAGAAAAGAAATACCTATAAATGTTATGGCAGAATTTATTTGCCATGCTTAGTATGCAATAACTCAACACGTGCAAAATAAATTTTGTCTATACTTATAAAATGAGACATGCATTATCATTTTAGGCACATAGAGTCTATAGAAACCTAAGTCCGATTACTATTCTAATGTAATTACAATTGGCTCAGGCAGTGCTTCGGTTAGATTTATAGGTGGCAGAATGATGTCAGCAAGTTCTGATTCTGCCGCTTGACATCGTGCATGAATTTCTCCTCGTGCAGCGCCCACATTTATTGTAGACAGATACTGTGAAAAAAACGGTTCAAGAGTAAATTTGTTTTCCTGAAGCATACTCTGAAATGCATCTGGTTTTACATCAAATGTACTAATAAGCGTCATTTGTAACAATTTTGTTCCTTCTTGAAGATAAGTATAGGAATGACGAGCTATAACCAGATGTTCATCGATGTTAACTCCAAAATCATAACTTGTGAGCACTTCAACAGGGATTTCTATCTGAAATTTATGATCTGTTAGAAAAAAAGAATCTACATGAAGACCTATGATGCGAAAAGGAATATGATTTGTCATAATTATTATGCTGCAACGAAAAAACAAGAATCAGATTGAGATTGCTTAAAATTCTTTTTTATAGGCGAGGTGGTACAAGATTGTGTAGACACCCATGAATAGTTCGAGCGGTGTGTTTTGACCGAAACTGCCGTGGAATAACGCAATGGACTAATAGTAGAGAAAGTTTTTTCTCCACCTATTACTTCAGCATTGTTTGAGAGTTTGAAAAGCAACTCCTCGTCGGTAAATAGAGGTGCATTGTTGCCAAATCGGGCATTCATGTCATCAGCAAACTTTAATGCAGCAAGATTGAACTCATCTGATAACTCGATTTTGCTAGTAGGCGCAAATGACACCATAAAAACATCACGATTCTCATTAAACTCAAATTTAATGCGAAGCCAACTATACTGATTGGTCATCTGTGTGAACCATTCACGTAACTGTTGTTCTATTGTATCTTTAATCATATGTTTCCGAAATATCGTTTAAGGGTGCTAATTAGTCCTTCTGCATTCTTCTTACAATCAAGACTTTCTAAATCAGTAAATTCTTTTTGCTGATAATCTGCTTCAACTCTATTTTTCTTCAATAATCTTACAGCTTCTGTAAAATTGCGTCTTATTTTGTATGGCTGATTGATTCTATTCTTAGTTTCGTTTAAAATATATTCATGAGAATCTTCTCCATTATGGCTATTCTGTTCTGTAAAAGAAATAGGGTTGCTATTCGTACTAGCCAACATGTACTTCATGTACTGGAAAACGGCATAATAAGAACAATGAACACTGCATGTGTATTGTTTTTTATCAATTAATATTTGAGCGGATTCCAAGTTATTTTGTGCTTTTATTTTCATTGTATGATTCTAAAATGCCATTGCTATATACCCATTCTTCATGCAAATGTACGATTTTCTGCTGATTTTTATTGTAAAAATACATTCTAAATTGATATGAGCGTTAATATTTTAACATTTTGACTCCTTATTCATGATTATATTGTGACATCATTGAAACAATTGTAATATTAATTTATTCTACCCCTCCTACGCTATACCTTGAACAACTATTTGTGCTCTGAGGAAACTTGATATTGACATATCTTCTTCCGTCACGACTCGGCATAATGAATGTAAATTCACTATGCTCTCGCAGCTACGTCAGTTCTTACACACGCTACGAAACACCCGAAACAGAATAACTTGGAGAGTGATTTGTTTGTGGGAATTTCTCCGCTCCAATATACAACGTATCAAAAGCATCCGTCCCATCCGTGCGGTGCTCCAACAAATCCTCCTCCGATTCTGCCAGCTTCTCTCCACCCTTATCCTTGCGAAAACCATTACGTCCACGAGTAACCCCTGCCGCCTGAACAGCAAGGATAAGGTCATCATTATTCTGCCTGTTGAAGAACGGCATCAACCTCTGTTTCCCTGCAAATCCCTGGTTGATGAGCAGGTACTTCTCATCATGTCGCATGGGATTGCCTAGATACACATCTATTACCTCCCAACCACGACGTTCAAACTCGTGGATGATGACCCAACGGAAGTCCTGTTCATTCACTGCATAGTTTGAACCAAGAGCCGTGGTATCGTAGTAGAATATCACCGTCTTGTTCTTATGGAAAGCATAGTAAGAACAAAACTCCTCAATGAGAGCAGGAAGTTTCCTCTCGAATTTAACATAGAAAGATTTTATTATATTCAACCTCCTACCACAAGACTGTCCAGCCACTATCCAATTGATATTAGCATTGTAGTCCATACCAATGCAAATAGGCGCATTAGGGTCAGTATCCTTATCCGCACGACTATCCATATGAGAGCAAATAGATGACAAATGAGTATCGTCATCCTCATAGTATGACTGCGCCACATTATCAAGATATTCCATGTCTGAAGCATCATACTTATGAGCCTCCTTCATAGACGAATAGAAACCATCCTTTGCAATTCCTATACGCTGACAAAGTATCGAAGTCTGAAAGGTCAGCGGAGTCAGGTCACGCTTCATTTGGCGGATATAGTTCTCACCAAGCAACTGCAAATTTTCAATGGAAGAATACTCTTTGTAATATATAGCAATAGAACGTAATTGATTTAATTGTTTATCTTTATGCCTTAAAGAGTAAATCAAATGTTTAGAAACTTCCTCCCCAGACTCCTTATGTTGTTTTATCCTCTCTTTGAGCTTCCAGATGTCATATACAAGCCCCTCAATAGCCGAAATAACCTCACTGTCCATCTTATCCTTATAATGAAGGAACCAAGACCCTTTCTGTGTCTGAGGCATATCACTGAGAATCATGATAGAGTGATTACATGAATGCCTACCAAAGTACGACTTGATACCACCATTGGCAGGAAGCGTCTCATCCTTCAACTTGTTATAATCAATGAACTTTGCTTCGTCCACTAAGAGCCACGAAAGCGTCAGTGAGTTGGATGAACCCGGACGATCCTGAGAGATTATAACAGCACATGAACCATTGTAAAAAGATATGACATGCTCATACTCTGCCGGCTCAATAATTGCCTTGGCAAAAGTCTTCGGAGGCTTACGCCCGATGACATAATGGATGCCACGAATATACCCCCAACGCTTCCATGCCGCGAACAATCCAGGCAGAGTATTTGTAAGCCCATGTTTGAAAGTTGGCACCACGATGCCACCCGTAGAGCCAGGCATACGCTGCATGTTGCGAAGAACGAAAGGAGCCGCAATAGAATCCGTCTTACCAGTACGGCGACCAGCCACAATAACAGAAATATTAGCACCAATCAGCTGAGTCAATCGCTGAGGTTTGTTGAAATAAACTTCTTTGGACATAGGTGGACAAAATACAATTAAAGTCGGGATGATTTTTTGAAAATAATTCGGACTATAGTTTGTTGTTTATTCCTGTAATAGACACAGTATTCTTTTGATGCTCGTTAAGAAGGTTCTTCATTGCCAGCAATGTAGATCCTGTAGTAACGAAATCATCAAAAACAATCACATTCGGTTCAGCAGGAATATTGTTTGGAAGGAACACCGCCCCAACACGCTGTTTACTCTGACAATGCGCACAATCGAAGTAGAACGGAATATCGAGAGCATTGCCTATACCTTCGGCAATACGCGAAGCAAAATTATGTTCACGATGTCTACGCATAGGAGTAGTAACAATAGCCCAGGAACCAGAAGAGATATAGTACCCAATACATTCATTGATAACCGGAACCAGGGAATCAATGAAGAACTGCACCATCGAATCATCAGCCTTTATCTCCGTCAGCCTCCTGCCGAAGATGGATTTCTGCCAAAGCGATATAAAGTTTGTAGAAGCACGACGAGTAAGACGCAGCTTAGGAGTAAAGTCACAACGTGCCTCTACGGACTTATCCCAGGCCTTTCGCTGTTCTGCGGCAAAGATATCCTTCTTCGGCAGATTATCACACTCATTCCAATCAGGAAGAGAACCAATGTCTATATCCTGTGTCACATCAGAAACAGACTGAGGCATAGGAATATCATTCAGAACATCATCAAGCATAATGTGAAGCATTTACACAAATACCCAAGAACCATCACGGTCCCTGGGTATCCAGTTTAAACATGAATAAAATTCATTTATTAAAACTCACAGAAGTTAATCGCCAAGGTTGCCATCGAAGTCATCATCATCACCGGATGTACCACCATTATTCGTGTTGCCACCATTATTCGTGTTGCCACCAGAAACATTGCCATTACTGCAATCAATAACACCCTCCTCAGTATTGAGTGTGCCAACGTAGAAAGGAGAAGGAATTTCATCCGTAGCCTCCACAGAAATTGTGGTAGATGTAGTACCCGTGGCACCCTGACCATTATCCTGAGCCACGGTTGTCTTTGTCATCCAACGCTCAGAACCGACAATACGGAAATTGCCCTTCATGTCCTCGACCACGAAGACATTGTCCGAATTGTTAAGGTAGGCAGAAGCAGCCGAAGCAGAAGGACCTACACCAGGATGAACCAAAGTTGCCTTGTTCAGCTGTGTCTGCGAAGGCACTTCCCCCTGAGCCTCCGAAGTCAGCTGTGACTTGTCTGCAAGGATGACTATATAATGCCACTTGGCATCAGCAACCAACGTGAAGGAACCAGAGAGAGTAGAGGAGGACACACGACCGTTGTCATCACGAATGAATGCAGGCCACTTCACAATCTGATTCTTAGCAATGTAGTACACCCTACGCTTGATACCAGGCAGTTCAGGTGTACCCATGCACCAATCCAGCGAACGCTGTATGTTAATACAATTTGCCATAACCAATACACATTAGACAAGTTCAACAACCTTGAATCTACGCTTATCGATAGACTCAAACTGACAACCAAAGAACATTGTGGCGATGTACGAAAGGATGAAAGGTTCGTACTCCTTCACCATCACAGACTCCACGTCACCCATCTGGTCATATCCAATCAGCATATTGGACTTAGGACAGATGTGAATGAACTTGGAGCCAATCTTGTTGTACATCGGCACGATATGCAATCTGCCGTTGGACCCCTCCACGGTAGTCTGCGAGTATTGCGTATTGTAGTTGATGCCACCATGAGAAAGCAGATATCCCTCATTGTACTTGTCTGCAAAATCCTGAGTGCAGAACATGTAGAGGTCCTGAGCACGCAGACGGGGATCCAGAGAGAAGAGAATTTCTTTTGCAATGTCTACAGCATTTGCAGAAGTAATCTCCTCGTCCAGTTTCATGTAATTCCCCTCTTCTGCAGCGATAGCACCCGAAGTCACCTCCTTTGTGGTAATGGTATCAAAACCATCAAAGAGGTCCATTGTGGTATCGCCTGCAGCATTACGCTTTCCTGCCCAAATAGCCTCGTTGAGATGTTCAGACAGACCACGAGCGATAAGAGCAAGCACATGCAAGGCAGTAGGAGCCTTTATCTGTCCGTCGCCCTTAGTGGCACCCACCTGACCAAGGAGAGTAGACACAGCAGAGTTAGGTTCGAACTTCGCCACCACAGAACCCATGAAAGTCTCCAGAGTACGATAGTCCACATTCAGATTGAAATCAGTAGAACGCGAAGGCTTGTAGGGACCGAACTGGGCATCACCAGAAAGAGCACCCACATTCTCCTTGTAGCGTATGCCGGGACGGGCAGTCATGTATTTAAGAGTCTCCTGAATGCCAATGATAGGAAGCATCAGAAGGTCAGAACGCCATTTGGTGGCCGCCTCCTGAAATTCCTGAAGAGTAAAAGTAAGTTTACCAGCCATAATATAACGATTAGAGTTTAACAATTAGGGAAGCATGTCATACAGTTCCTGTGCACGAGCCTTTGTCTCGAAGAAAGCCTCAGGAGAGTTAGGGTCGAGAGAAGCGGTACCCTTCTTATTCTCATCCACGATATGAGATGTAGAATCGCCAGGAGCCTTCTTCAGGGCCTCAATCTCATCCCTCAAAGCCTTAATCTCTGCATCCTTGTCAGCGATAGCCTTGGCATGGGCATCAGCAGAAATAGTCTCAGAAGCAGGAGAAGCCACCTTCTCCTCAGCATTAGCTTTAGTAGAATTTTCAGTGTTCATCTTTTCATTGTTATTTTGATTAGACTTAAAGAAATTTGTCAGCGCAACGACAAAGCGATTGAAGGCAGAAGGATTCACGCGAGAGAAACCTTCAGGCATGGGAATACCGGCTGTGGACATATCAGCCGCCATATCATCAGTGATAACTGGCGCCATATCGTCCTCAAAGTCAGTAATCTCATCCACAAAGCCCCAGTCAAGAGCCTCTTTAGCGGTAAGCCATCCACCTTTCTTCATAAGTGCCAGGAGTTGAGAAGGTTCACGCTTGCACTTGACGGCATACATCTCAGCCACGTTAGCATCCATCTTGTCAAGATCCTCCTTCATCTGCTCTGCCTCCTTGATGATAGAGCGAAGCTTGTCACTATTGGCAGAAGCCCATTGGAAGAACTCCATGGAACACTTATGAACCAGATACATAGCAGAAGAATCCATGCTGACATGTTTTGCACCCAGAGAAGCGATAGTTGCAGCTGACGCATTCATGCCAACGAAATGCACATTTACATTTCCATGATTACGGAAAGCAGCAACGATAGAAAGAGCCTTAGCGAGAGAACCGCCAAGTGAATCGATAAGCACATTCACCTCGCCATCCTGATTCTTGCCAAGAACGTAGTCAACATAGTCAGCATCAAAATCCCAACCGCCGACGTATCCCTTAAGATGTAGATTGTAATTTTTCTTTGCCATACAAATAAGAATTATTTATAGTGCAAAGATATACAGCGAATTAGGAGAAAGAAAAGACAGAAAATAGCCAAAAATAAAAACGCATTGCCCGAAATGAATCCTGTTATTCGAACCCCGAAACTATATCTATTTGCAGATAAGCTTGACAAAGAATCTAAAAATACCTGGTAATAATCCTATAATCTGTATAAATTAACAAGTAAAACTCAAAAATACTAAATAATTTAGTATCTTTGCAGACAAATAAATGATATTTCGTCAAAATGAAGACTATAGAACAGATAAAAAAAATAGAATCCGTAGTATTGTATGTATTACGAAATTTTCCTGAAGGCGTAGATTACATCAAGCTTTTCAAGATAATCTATTTTGCCCAAAAAGAATATCTGGTAAACTATGGAAAGGTACTCTGTCCTGACACATTCAAAGCACGCAAATTTGGTCCTGTACCAGCCTTGTCAGACAAGGTAATCAAGTTAGTGGAATTGGAAGACGAGGATATAGACCAGTATCCAGATTTAATGAGATTCCGCAACTCAATCCGAGTTACGGACCAAAAGGTTTTTGGTATTGCAGAGCCAGATATGGACTATTTGTCACAGAAGGAATGTGAATATTTGGACAAATGGTTTGTCTATTGTAAGGAAAAAGATTCCAAGACCGAGTTATCACCAGAATCGCATGATAAGGCATACGATATAGCATATGCCCGTTTCTTGGAAGACCCACAATTAGGAACTCTTACTAACATTGAGATAGCTAAGGCCGGTGGCGCTACCGATAAAATGATAGCCTACATTCGTGAAAAGGAGTTAATTGCAACAGAGCTTTCTTAATGGACAATAATACATACAATGTTTTATCACATCTCAGCGAGATGATGCATAATGAGTCTATTGTTAAAGATATGCATGACCTTCAGGTAGGAGACATCGTATATTATGATATGGACAGAGCAGATGGTATTATTCCTAAGGATGGTTATGATTCAAGGCTCAAATACGTAGTCGTTGCTGGTTCTAAGTCCAATCAAAAAGAAGTATGTGCTGTACTGATAAATTCAGATAATGATTTCTCATCAGCACCAGACTGGCAAGCAGAACAGTATCTTATCAGACAGATAGATTATCCCGAGATTCTCGACCATGACAGTTGGATAGATTGTACAGATCCCAAGGAACTTAAAGTTTCAAAGATTAAGGCCAAGAAAGCAGAGAAGATGGGACACCTGAATGCGCATGATTTACAAAATGTCATGAAGCATTTGAAAGAGAATGACTTTATAGATACTCACACGCGCAAAGTCTACGGTATAGACAAATTTACAATAAGTGATACCAACGAATAACAATATTATTCCTTTGCAATATCGATAGTGTGTGCGGAAGCCCACGTCGCTCCGTATTGCACTTTAAAAAGGTCGAATTGGGATTTAGCATTATCGCTAAATCCCGTTTTTATATAGCACAAGGAATCAAGGCACGCTTACCAGAGAAAGTAACCTTGATATCATAAATATTCCTTGAACCGGAAATCTCCCTTGTGTATTCAATTATTGGAAATGGACGTTCTTTAGTTCCAATCAAATAATTCTTACCTTCGACATCAGTAACAACAAGAGCCATTTTTCGTTGCTTGGGAATTCGGGTAGTGGAAGTGAATTTAAGGGTGAGGTTTTCATAATAATCCCCATTAGTGTAATTACTTTCCACCTCCAAAGAAGACTCAGGATATATATCCAAATTAGATGTATTGCAATTCAAACCAACAGGAATGTCGCTTAGGCATTTTGCCATAGCATGTTGAGGGATGCCAGCGCAAGGCAAGACACTTATATTTTTAATACCAGGAAGAGACTGTTTCATAGAATCAAATGTTAGGTGGACAAAGATATATTTATGTCGGTATTATTTTTTCCGATGTTTCGAAGATTTATGATTTGTAAGCCTACCATCTGAACAGTAAGCAGCTCTGCTTCTTTGCAAAATCTTGGCTATGGTATTGAAATTCCTGTCGTCATCAACGATACCATGCAACTTCATCCAATTGGTGATGCTGATATCAGTCCTTTTAATGACATTACCTATAGTATAAAGATCCTTCCAAAGTTCTACACGAAACCTGTTTCGGATACATTCCTGAAGAGCTACAACACCACGAGGAGGCAAATAGTTGTTATTCCGAGTGTCCTTATACCTGAAGTGGGGAAGAACCACCGTAATCTGTCCCGGTTCTGGACGAGTCTGCGGAATATACGATTCCTTTCTTGGCTGAGTGGTCAAATAAAGCTCCAGAATTTTAGATTCAGCAGAGTTTTTCTTGAATTTTATAGGAGATTCACCGTCGCACTCGTGTAACAACCATTGAGCAAGATATGGTTCAATAGTTAGGAAAATTGTACAATTCATGTCTATATTATTTACTTTGCAAAGTTACTTGTATTTAGTAAGTTGACAAACCGAAATGTAAAGTAATTTGGCATACTAACGAACAAACATTCTGCGTTCATTAGAACTGAATTTATTTTTTTCTTCTAAAAATACAGATACCTACAACCCAAAACAACTGCAACATTTGTAACATCGACTTAATAGGCTAATTTATAAGCATATATAAAATTATAAAAATGTAAATATTGTTTTTAAAACATGAATATATTTACAAAACACGATATTTGCCATTCTTTGTTACAAAATGTTACATATAATTTAGACTATAATATATGTCTAATATGTTGAATTTATTATTGTTACATAATGTTACAACTGTTACATAGATTTTCGTCCCATAATTTCTGCTATTAAAGGGACGAAAAAAAGCCAAGATTTTCATCCTGGCCTTCCTTAATCAATTAGTCAAACTTAAACTCCTTCTCCGTATCATCATCTTCATCCCCGTCAGAATCTACATCATTATTCTCAAGCTTTGTTTTTTCAAAATTCACATCGAAGCTCTCTACTATCTTAGAATAGTCAAAGCAATATGACCTATGAGTGGTGGTTTGTTTTATTAACGATCCACCGACTTTCTTTTCATTCTTGACATATTGCAGTATACCCTTATGGTAGACATCATATCTTGCCGTCTTCTCACCAAGATATGCTTTTGAATTTTCGAGATAGTATTTTAGAGAGCCCTCCGGAAGCAAAGTATCACCAACAGCCTTACCATATTTCTTATAAAGCATGAAGACACGAGTCTTCTGTATTAGAAGGACGGGACGCGACTCTAACCACTGCTGAGTACAAATAGAAGACTTGAAATTACGGACATATTCTATCTTATAGTCACCACCATCAATAATCTCACCTTCGCTAACGAGATACTGAACCATATTCCAGAATGAAGCCAGTTCGCTATTCTGTCGACATTCTGAATTTTGGTTCTTGATACCATCTATGGTTATCTTTTTCATCTCCTTATATGAAATAGAGACATCAATATACTGTTCCAGCAATCTAAAAACTGCAAGAGGACCAATCCAATTTAAAAGAATTCTGTCTTCTATAGGATTATCCTTCAATTTTTCTACCACATCTAGAAGAGTAGCATTATACACCTCCTTGAATGATGTATCGACCTTGTTTCTATATGAAAGAATCTGCAAGGTTAGATGTGTCATGCCAGTAGTTCTTACCTTTTTAAGAATCTGATATGCCTCTTTCTCCTCAGCAGAGAAGTCCGACTTTGGGAAAGAAAGGAATATAAGACGAGAAAAAAGAGCAATATCCGCTGTAGCCATTTCCTGGCCACTAAGGATAATGCCACTATCCACGGCAGTCGTCTCTTTTTTCTTGTCCAGGTCCATATTCATACGAGTACGACCAGTACCATCCCAAAGACCTTTCAGAAATTCCCTCTTGTTTATATCGATGTCATTCTTGAATTCATCAATATGTACAAGAGCATTGGCCACTGCCGCCACCGTCTCGTTAAGAGCCGGCAGAGTAGAGTTCTGAATGTTTGGTGGTACATTGTCAGCAACGAAGAATGACATCAATGTATGACCAAGCTCAGATTTACCGCTACCTTTAGGACCAAAAAGATTAAGAATAGGGAAGGAACGCGACTCTCTTGTTACTATGTCACGGAACAAAGTAGCGAGATAGAAGCAAAAGCCAATCTTACCATTATTACCGAACACCCTGAAGATTTGCTCAGAGAATTTACTTAATGTAATTGAAGAAAGATCCTGATGAACAAATCTGCGCTCAAACTGAAAGAGCTTTGAATCATTGAAATAAATCTTGGAGTGTGCCGGAAGGTAATAATTCCCCTTATCCTTTATACGCACAATGCCATAATCATCCACCTTGATAAAGGCATTATCGTAATAAATACCATTGCCGAAGGCAAAGAAACCATCCTTCTGCCAACCAAGCTGAGTAATTTGTACTGCAGTCTCAGTCTTCTCATACAGATAAGACTTCAGTTTAGTTAATTCCTTCTCCGAGGCACACCACACGAAATTACCCAGACCCTCCACTTTTTGCTTGAATTTGGAGATGGAAACCAAATCCTCCTGTTTCATTTCCACAAGTTCCTCTATGCCAAAAGTATTGCGAAGGATGTAGATACGCTTAGGAGAAATTGAATCCTTAATATGGAACAAAGGCTCCATAGTGAAATTGCTCCATTCGTAGTATCCTTTATCACCAATAGAATAGTACTTGTTCCTGTCTACATTAAATCCATATCTTTTAAGCAGACCTTCCTCTTTTTCTGCCTTTTCTTTTGCCTCATTCTCACGATGCTCACGACGAAATCTCTCTATAGACTTCTTCCATACAGACTTCTGGCTATATTTAAGAAGGCGAGAGATGTAGATGTCAACCTTTGTCTCGTCATTGATACGGGCAAGCAGGTCAGCAATCCTGTTTACTGACTTGCTTCTGTTCTCCGTAATCATCTCATCAGAAAAAAGCAAATCAGCAAGCCATAGAATGAAGTCATGTTCTTCTATAGCTTGAAAAATAGCCAATGACGTGCAGAAAGTATCGGGATCTTGCTTCACATCAGATACGGGAATCTGTTTTACCGAAACGGAGAACCCTAACCGCATGGCAAGTTCACCAGACTTTATCACAGCATTTATTCCAGGACCAAACTGTTCCCCCTCTTTAGGAGGATCAGCGTCCGGAAGAAAGCATAGATGAGAAGCTGCACGTTTAAGGATATTGAAATGCGCTTCCGTCCAGGCAGTGCCAAGAGTAGCGACGGAATTATATACGCCAATACATTGCAGTCGCATACAATCCGGAGCACCCTCAACAAGATAGAACCTCTCTGTCTTTGCCGCTTCTCTCCATGCCGTATCAATACCAAAGATAGATTTCGACTTATTGTAGATAAGCGAATCGGAAGAATTCATGTATTTTGGCTTGCTCTCATCCAAAACACGAGAAGTAAAACCGATAACATGCTGTTGTCTATCTTTGATAGGTATTGTTATTCTGCCACCAAAGAAATCGAAGCCAGCCTTATTACGAAGATGAAGAGCTTCTGCAATTTCATCTGTAATATAGCTGTCTTCAACAATTTTGGAATCTCTCGGACAAAATCCGATACCCATTTGAGTGCAGAACCTTTCTCCCCATCTTTTGTAAGCATAGTCACGCGCAAATTTATATTGTGGAAGCAAAAGAACTTTGGCATATTCCTTAGCCAGGTAATCGTTAGCAATCCACATAGCTTCTTTTTCACGAAACTCCTGCTCCTGTATTGGAGTAAGATTCTCCTCCTGAATATCGATATTGTATTTCCTCGCCACCCATTTAAGAGCCTGGGGGTAGGACATATTCTCATGCTTCATCAGAAAGCCGACGGCATTTCCCTGTTCCCCACAGCCAAAGCACTTAAATGTAGCTGTTTTAGGAAATATAGTAAATGAAGGAGTTTTATCTGAATGGAACGGACAACAAGCAATAAGATTTACTCCGCGCTTCTTAAGAGGAATAAAGTCTTCTATTATCTGAACAATGTCAGCTGCATCAAGAATTCTGTCTATTGTATCCTGTGAAATCATAAAGTAGGAAGAAATCTATCGATACACTTACAGATAACCCATTCAGCCATACTCTCATCCTCAGCTTCATAATTTAGCACAACCATTTTTAAATCGTTAATGCTTTCCTGAACATGAATTTCCAAAGGAAGTGAATGTTCAACAACCATTTCCATCATCCAAGTAACGATTTTAGGCTGAAGTACTAGTTCCCGTGTGACCATAAATGTTATGATATTATAAAAAAGGTGCAAAATAATGCCTCCAGACACTATCTTCTCAGACTGGGCCTGGAGGACTTTGCATTTAGAGAGTTATTTTAGATGCTATTGTTCTTTGAGCCAAATTAAAATTTCACTTTTTAGGAACATCCATCTGTAGTTTACCCTATGTGCAGGAATCTGGTTCCTTTGACACATCTTTCTAACAGCGGAAACAGACTTTCCTATGAATGGAGCGGCATCATTTAGAGTCATGATACTATCATTCAAATCAATCTCCTTACGAAGTTGAGATGGTGACAATCCTGACAACCTATTTGCGTATCTTGTCCTTTTCATTCAAGTCATGTGCTGTTATAGTGAACGAATATTCAAACCAATTAGTAGAATAGGTTAAGTATATACCTCTCTCTCTGCCGTATCCACGGTTATACCTACCTACTGTGGTTGCAAAAGATTCCAGTTCGTTATGAGCTTTGACAATACATGTCTTTGATTCTCCAATCTTTATGTCTCGAACCCATTCTGCTTTACTAATAATTAAATCTTCTTCCATTGTCTAGAAATTTAATTGTTAAACTTGTATGTCATTTATAAAAACAGGTGGATAGTTCAGAACATTACATATTCTTGACTGGAGGCATATATAAGGAAAAGAAATGTTTGTTTGTTTGCTGTATTTTTTGTATCTTTGCATCGCATTTAGAGAGTGTTTTATTAGTTTTACGATGGCAAATTTACGGCAACGTTTTGACATGACAACATAACATTGCTTACTAATTTGGCAAACAAACAAACAAACATTTTCGACTTGCCGTACTTTTAAGCGTAGAAGTATGCAGAATTATTAACTAATTATTCGCCTTGTAATACTGATACGTATCGAAGGTGCGAATTCTGCTTGTGTACACGATATATAAAACAATGTACACATATTCATATAACCTCTTGAATATAAAATAATCGTTCAATTCCGACAAGAGGCTCAGAAATGACATTTAGAGAGTTCAGCAATGAACTCTCTTTTTGTATATATATCGACCAGATTTGCAGTCGTAACCTGCATATTTAGAGTATTAAATTCTCATAGACTATAAGGAATGATGGTATGCCATAACTTTCAGTTTTGCCTGTAACCGTCTATAGGGGGAGGGCAAAGTAACTAAGAGTTGGAGAACTCTGAGGGACTTTGTGAACATGTGCAGCTTCGGCGTTTTATGGACAAGGGATGTTAGTAGTGTTTTTTTACAAAGTTTTTCTTGTGGGTGAAGCACCATCTGAGATTGTCCCATAAATCCATTGCACTGTACACAAGAGAACCGCGGTGCATGGTGCACAAGCAATGAAGAATATAGGTAAAATGACGTCTGATTCTTTTGCCGAGATGGTGTCTTGTTTCTACGTCAAAGAGTCGTTTCTGTGCCCAGAAGTGTGCGTCGTTATTGGCATCGATGGCAGGGAAAAGAGTGGGATCGGTGAGAACGATAGTGTTATGCCTGTGCGCATTATGCGAAACAAAAATGTCTATAGTGCCGGTTTTTAGTGCCAGTTGCTGTATAGTGGGGGTATGTTTGAGGAAGAGGTTCTTGTTCACTCCCGTAGCCATGGTTCCGGCACGAAACATCTTGCCCTTACATGCTTGTCGGTAGTGCATAGTATTGTGCCATGCTTCGTGTCCTGCGTAAAGATAGTCTGCCAATCCCTTTCTTCTGACTCGTCTTGTGGGGATTAGCATTATGTCGCAGCCGGTGCGCCAGCTGCGTTCTATTGCTGCCAGCCAGTTCTCGTCGGGTACTTGGGCGGATGCATCCATGATGATGACGTTTGTGGCTGAAGCCGAGCGCATGCCAAGGTGCAGGGCCAGACGTTCGCGACTGATGTCTCTTGTACTGGACGGCATGGAAAAATAGTGTAGGTGCGGATGTTTTTCCTTGAGTGACTTCAGCAGGTCTATAGTATCATCTTCGCTGTTCATGTCCACGACAACCACTTCAAACTCCGTACCTAGCTGGGAGAGCAGGGTAGGGAGATGAAGGGCGAGCTTGTCGTGTTCTTCGTGAGCTATAATCAGCAAACTTGTCATGTCTGGTTGTTCCTACCGGTAAAAGGATCTTTTAAATCTAATTGTCTATGCCTTGAGGTCTTCCGTTGTATAGCCTTGTGGCAGTGTGCGGCAATTGTATCCGGATGCCATTATCTCGCCGTAAGCACCGGCAGAGCGGAAGGCTATGAGGTCACCGCGTCTGGTGTGTGGCATTCCATAATTCTTGATAAAGACATCGCTGCTCTCACAGATAGGCCCTACAACATCATAGGTTACGTAATCATGTGATGACTCTGCTGTAAGGTTCTCTATGTGGTGGTATGCGTCGTAGAGGGCAGGACGAATGAGGTCAGTCATGCCTGCGTCTACTATGCAGAAATTCTTTATGGGGTTACTTTTAATATATAGTACGCGCGCGATTAGTGTACCGCATTGTCCTACGATGGCGCGTCCCAACTCAAAGTGCAGCTGTTGTCCTGGACGTAGGCGCAGGTTTTTGCGATAGGTCTCAAAGTATGCATGGAAGTCGGGTATAGGATTATGGTCGGGTTCCTGATAATCTATTCCCAGACCACCACCTACATTGATGTTCTCTATTGCATGTATGCCAGATGCCTCCAGCCGTTCCTGCAGTTCATTGATACGGCGGGCAAGGGCTGCAAAGTCGTCCATCTCCAGTATCTGGCTGCCGATGTGGAAGTGCAGGCCGATGAATTCCACGCCTTTCATTTCGGAGGCAAGCGAGATGATGTGTTCCATATCCTGCATGTCTATGCCAAATTTGTTTTCAGCAAGTCCAGTGGTGATGTTGGCGTGTGTGTGAGCGCCCACATTGGGGTTTATGCGCAAGGCTATGCGTGCCTTCTTGCCTTTGAGCAGGGCAAGTTCGTTGATGATTTCCAGTTCGGGTATGCTTTCCACGTTGAAGGCAAAGATGCCTGCTTCAAGGCCCAATTCTATTTCCCAATTGCTTTTCCCCACTCCGGCATAGACGATTTTGTTGGCGGGGAAGCCGGCTTGCAGGGCGGCCCTTATCTCGCCTCCGCTGACGCAATCGGCTCCAAAACCTTCTTGGGCTATGATACTTAGGATTTTGGGGTTGGCGCACGCCTTTACGGCATAATGGACGTGCATGTATCCGTCGGTGTTTTCCCTTATTTCCTGAAGTGTCTGGCGCAGGAGGTTAGTGTCGTAGTAGTAGAATGGAGTTTGTAGTTTCTTGAATTCTTCTGTAGGAAACATGTGCTGTTATGTATGTGTGTTATGCCAGGAATGAGATTTGTTGTTGAATATGGCAACATTCATTCATTCCTGGCAGGTCTATGTGATAGGTGTCCTTAGAATAGAGTCTTCTGCAGAGCCTGCAGGGTACGTTGCTTGTCCTCGGCTTTCACAAGGAAGGAGATGTTGTGGTTACTTCCGCCGTATGAAATCATGCGTACGGGTATGTCGCGCAAGGCATCACATGCAATGCTCTCGAATCCACAATTCTCGGGACGCAGGTCGCCTACAACGCAGATGATGCACATGTTCTCCTCGCAAGACACGGTACCGTACTTTTTCAGTTCAGAGACGATGTCGGCCAGATGTGCAGTGTTGTCTATGGTCAGGCTTACGCCAACTTCGCTGGTACAGATCATGTCGATGCTTGTGCGATAGGTCTCGAAGATTTCAAATACCTTGCGCAGGAACCCATAAGCCAGGAGCATGCGTGATGAGTTGATTCGAATGCATGTGTTGCCGTCGCGGGCTGCTACGGCCTTGATCTTGCCTTCGTAGAAGTCGTTGTTGATGATGGTTCCGGGGGCTTCGGGAGCCATGGTGTTGAGCAGACGAACGGGCACGCCAGAGAACTTGGCAGGCTGTATGCAGGTGGGATGTAGAATCTTGGCACCGAAGTAAGCCAATTCTGCTGCCTCAGCAAAGTGCAGCTGGCGCACGGGGTGTGTACCCTCCACAAAGCGTGGGTCGTTGTTGTGCATGCCATCAATGTCTGTCCATATCTGTATTTCCTCGGCCTGCAGGGCTGCGCCTATCAGGCAGGCGGTGTAGTCGGAACCGCCACGCAGAAGGTTGTCCACCTCGCCATAAGCATTGCGGCAGATGAATCCCTGGGTGATGTAGACCTGATAGCCGGGGTTCTCTTCCATGTAGTGTGTGCACTTCTCTGTGATATAATGGAAGTCGGGCTCGGCATTCTTGTCTGTGCGAATAATTTCCAATGCGGGAAGCAGGATGGCGTTTACTCCGCACTCCAACAGATAATTGGTAACCATGTTTGTGGAGATAATCTCGCCTTCGGCCAGGATTACCTTCTCTTCAAATGAGGTGAAGTGAGTCTTTGTGAAGCTGCGCAGGTAGCGGAACTGCTCCTTCAGAAAGGTTCGTGTCTTCTCTTTCCATTCCTCTGTCTGGTATAGTTCGTCCACATGCCCCATGTACTTGCGCTCAAGCTGGTTGATGATGGTGCTGGCTCCCTCGGGGTTCTTCTTGTAGAGGTAGTCAGAGATTTCCACCAGTGAGTTGGTGGTGCCACTCATGGCAGATAGGACAACGAGTTTCTGCTCACCGTCTTTTGTAAAGAGGTTGCAGACGTCTTTCATGCGTTCAGGTGAACCTACGCTGGTTCCGCCAAATTTCAGTACTTTCATGTCGGTGTATGTGTTATTGTTGATTATTTGTTATCTTAGTTAGAGTTTCGTTTTCGCACAAGTATATTGTACCTGGGAAGGTCTTGGACCATAATGGATTGTGCGTGGAAATTATCAAGGTGCAATCTGTTTGTTTGCGAATTTCGTTGAGCAGGGACATTACGCGTTCACCGTTTTCTATGTCCAACTGTCCCGTGGGTTCATCGGCAAGAATAAGTTCTGGGTGGTTCAGTATGGCTCTGGCAATACATACGCATTGCTTCTGCCCACCAGATAGTTCATGGGGAAAACAGTGTCCTATGCTGGGGAGTCCGATTAAATTCAGCACTTCCTCTATTCGCTCCTTTCTGAGGTTCTTCTTGTCCCAATCTGTTGCTTTGAGTACGAAATCAAGATTCTCGTATATGGTACGATCCGAAAGAAGACGTAAGTCCTGGTGCACGATTCCTAATTGTCTGCGCAGGTATTGTAGTTTGTTCCTTCCTATTTTGTGCATATCGTGGTTCAAGACCATTGCACGTCCGCTATAGATGGGCGTATCTCCGTATATGCTTGAAAGCAAGGTGCTCTTACCGCTTCCAACTAATCCGGTCAGATATATCATTTCTCCGGCCTGTGCATGAAGGTTAATGCCAGAGAGTATGGTTCTATCATCGTGCCGAAGATGTACGTTGGTATAGTTGATGGTCATAGTGGTATTTTAGTGTTTCTTCCAGTTGGGGTTGTGACGAAGCATCAGTTCCTGAGCCATTTGTTCTATGCGCATGCCTTTGCTTGTCAGAAGTACGATTAGGTGATATAGCATATCTGACCCCTCGTATATCATACGTTCGTCTGTGCCGTTTACAGCCTCGATAACCAGTTCCAGGGCTTCTTCTCCCACCTTTTGTGCCATACGGTTCAGACCATCGCGGAAGAGCGATGTGGTGTATGAACCTTCTGGCATCTGGCGGTGGCGCTGCTCAATGAAGTCTTGTAGTTCGCTGAGGAAAAGCAGAGGGTTGTCTGTGTTTGTAGAAGCAGGGGTTGGCAAGGGTTCGTTCTTTTCGCCCCAGCAGGTGTCTGTGCCAGTGTGGCATACAGGACCAACGGGATTCACGCGGATAAGCAGAGTGTCGTTGTCACAATCGTTCTTAATGTCAACAACGTTCAGATAGTTTCCACTTGTCTCGCCCTTTGTCCAGATGGTTTCGCGTGTGCGACTCCAGAAAGTTACCTTGCCGGTTTGCACCGTGAGGTCGTAAGCCTGCTGGTTCATATAACCGAGCATGAGCACCTGCCTTGTCTTGGCATCTTGTATTATGGCAGGTATCAGTCCCTGCATTTTGTTGAAGTCAATTTCCATTGTTATAGTGTTTAGTGGTATGTTTTTAAAGTCGTGTCACTATGTTCTCCTTGTGAAGATATGCCTTCAAGTCCGGTATCCTAATTTCTCCGAAGTGAAACACGCTGGCTGCCAATGCGGCATCGGCCTTGCCAATGGTGAAAGCATCGCGGAAGTGCTCCATGTTGCCTGCTCCTCCGCTTGCAATTATAGGAATGGACAGATGGTCGGCCAGATGTGCAAGTGCCTCGTTGGCAAAGCCTTCTTTTACTCCGTCGTGGTCCATGGAGGTGAATAGAATTTCTCCTGCTCCACGTTCTTGAACTTCGTGTGCCCAATCGTATAGTCCCAGTTCCTGGCGCTGGCGTCCCCCCTTGGTGTAGCAATGCCATCCGTCCTGGTCGTTACGGGCATCAATGGCGCAGACGATAACTTGTGAACCGAAGTGTCTTGCTATCTCGTCTATGAGCGCAGGGTTGTATATGGCAGCTGAGTTTATGCTCACCTTGTCTGCTCCGGCATTTAGCAGGCGTTCCACGTCTCTTATTTCTTGTACTCCGCCTCCAACGGTGAAGGGTATGTTTATCTGGGCAGCTACTCTGGACACCATTTCTGTGAATGTCTTACGGCCTTCAAAACTGGCAGTAATGTCCAGAAAACACAGTTCGTCTGCTCCATTGTCGCTATAAGCCTTGCCCAATTCCACTGGGTCGCCGGCGGTGCGCAGATTTACGAAGTTGGTGCCTTTCACGGTCATGCCGTCCTTGACATCCAGGCAGGGTATGATTCTTTTTGCTAACATAGTTCTGTGATATCTATCTTGCCTTCGTAGTAAGCTTTGCCGAAGACTACTGCGGGTATTCCGTTTTGTGCCAATGACTGTATGTCTTCATTGCAGGAAACACCTCCGGAGGCTATCAGGTGCAGGTGGGGATAGGTGGACATGATTTGGCAATAAAGTTCTGTGGCAGGTCCTGCCAGTGTCCCATCCTTGCTGATTTCTGTACAGAGTACATTGCGTATGCCAGCATCCACATATTTCTTGAGGAAAGGGAGCAACTCCTCAGTAGAATCTTCTTTCCAACCGTTAATGCTTACCATGCCGTTTCGCACGTCGGCTCCGAGTATTATCCTGTCTGCCCCATACTTCTCCAGCCAACCCATAAACATGTCTGGTTCCGTTACTGCCACACTGCCTATGGTTACCATATGGGCGCCGGCATTGAAGGCTTTCTCTATGTCCTGTTCGGTCTTTATGCCTCCACCGAAATCTACTATCAGATTGGTGGCTTGGGTAATGGCTCGGAGAGCGTTTTCGTTTACTATATGTTTGCTTTTTGCTCCGTCCAGGTCCACAATATGCAAACGTTGGAATCCCAAGCGTTGGAATTCCAATGCTTGGCTTACGGGGTCTTCGTTATAAATGGTCTTCTGTGCGTAATCTCCCTTGAAGAGACGCACGCATTTGCCATCTATGAGGTCTATAGCAGGTATCAGTTCTATCATAGTTCCAGGAAGTTTTTCAGGATTCTTTCGCCCACATCGCCGCTTTTCTCGGGATGAAACTGTGTGGCAAAGAAGTTGTCTTTATGCAAGGCGGCAGAGTAGGGGAGTATGTACTCACAGGTGGCTATGGTATATTCCTTGTCGTAGGGAACATAGAAGCTATGTACGTTGTATATGAACTCCTTTTCCTTGATGCCGTTGAACAAGGGGGATTTCAAGTCGTAGATTTCATTCCATCCCATCTGGGGAACCTTGTCGGTGTGCAGAACAGGCTGGAATCGCTTTACGTCCAGGGGGAAGATGCCCAGGCAATCCGTGTCTCCCTCTTCGCTATGACGGCACATCAGCTGCTGGCCTATGCAGATGCCCAGTACGGGTTGTTGCAGGTTGCATATCACTTTGTCCAGATTGTGCTCTCGGAGATAAGACATGGCTGTACTTGCCTCGCCTTGTCCGGGAAAGAGCACTCGGTCGGCCTTGGACAGTAGTTCTGCATCGTCGGTCAGCGTTGGGGTTATGCCCAAACGTTTCAATGCATGCATTACCGAATATATGTTTCCTGCGTTGTATTTTACTATGGCTACGTTCATGACATGAGGTTGTTGTAGATTGTCCTTGTGTAGATTGGATTCTGATGTAGTGTTATCTGGGACTTTGCCTCGTGATGCGTTGGGCATCGCCTCGTGAAGCGATTGGCAGTTGCTTCGTGGTACTATATTTCCTTGCCCTTAACCCTTGTGCTCTCCGCTTAGTTTTTCTTCTTGGTTTCTTCCAGAGCTTCCACCCAGTTGGTGTTCAGGCTAAATGGTGTGTATCCGCCCTTGTCGTAGATGAAGAGCTCTGCTTCTTCGGTGTCCACCTTTTTGAACATGGCATGGTTTTCACTGGCATTGCAGTACTTCATTACTAATTCTTTGCGCACTTTTTCTGTTGCAAGCGAATTCTGTGAAAGTTCTATGAGATAGTTTGTCACGAACTCGTTTAGTGCCAATGCCTGGGCATCCAGCCATGTACTGCTGATGCTTCCTTCCTGCTCTATGATTTTCTTTCGGAAGTACCTCAAGGCAGTAGACTTGAATTGTGCAATCTTCAGCTCTATCTCCTTGCTTGCTGGGTCGTTTACCACTTGTTCTGCCTTGTCCAGAAGATAGTCGTATATTTCCTGTGCCTGTGCAGTGCTCGCGCTGATGGCAAGGAGCATTACAATTATCAGTTTCTTCATAGATTTTTCTTTAATGTCAGGTTATGTGTGATACAATCGGGTAGTTCTTCCTTGTAGTGGGTTACCATTATCAATGTCTTGTGAGGGCGTAGGCAGAAGAGTCTTATTATCTCTCGCACCCTTTGTCTGTTTTTCTGGTCAAGGCCGTGCAGGGGTTCGTCCAGGATCAGCAGTTCCGGGTCCTTGACAAATGCCCGTGCCAGGAGACAGAGCCGTTGCTCGCCGCTGGAGAGCCGTAGGAAGGTCTTGTTCTGGATGTCTCCGATGCCGAACACCTCCATCCATTGTCTGCAAATCTCCCTTTGCTCTGGTCGGGGGCGGCAATATAGTCCCACGCTGTCCGAAAGTCCGCTTGCCACAATGTCTATGGCCGGGAGGTCGCGCAGGTATGCCCGGTGCATTTCGGGCGATACGTATCCGATGTGGCGCTTTATCTGCCAGATGCTTTCGCCGGTACCGCGCTTGTGCCCGAACAGGCTTATGTCGCAGGAATAGCCCTGTGGATTGTCGGCGCACACAAGGGATAGCAAGGTGCTCTTTCCTGCCCCGTTCTCGCCCTGCAGGGCCCAGCGTTCGCCTTCGCACACTCTCCAGGAGAGTTCCTTCAGTATGGTACGGTTGCCGTAGCGTATGCTTACGTTCTTCAGGTTCAGTATCTCTCCTCCCTCCTGGGGGTAGAAGGGTATGGAGGTAATGTCCTTCTGGGGCAGGGTAGAAATCCAGTCCGCCAGATGTTGGGGTAGGGCGTTGGCTGTGGTGGCCAGGTTTTGCATGAACTCCTCCCTTGTCTGCTTGGGCAGTACGCTGAGTCCCTCTACGGGAATCACGTGTGTTATGAACTCGGGCACGTCGTCGTACTTTGAAAGCACCAGCACTACGGTCAGCCCCGTCATCTGTGTCATTTGCTCCAGAAGGTCCTTTAGCAGATCGCGTGTGGTGGCGTCCAGGCCTATGAAGGGGTTGTCCAGTATCAGGACTTTGGGTGCAGAAAGCAGGATACGTGTCAGCTGGAACTTGCGCAACTCGCCGCTTGAGAGCGATATGATGTACTTGTCCAGCACCGGTTCCAGGGCAAACATGCGGTAGAGTTTCTCTCTCAGCCCTGGCCAGAACTCGGGAACCTTTTCCAGAAGTTCGCCTGCCGTGGGCGTGTTTTCGTCTATGTCGTGCTGGTTCCAGCGTTGCTGATAATAGTAGGTGCCGTCCTGGTCGCCATAGGAATCGCGGAAAGAGATGAAACGCATCTGTTCGCTGACGAGTCGCTTCTGTGTGGGAGTGCCGGCCTCGGCTCCGGTATTGTCAAATCCGTAGCGCACCTCGTTGCGAAGGAGCGGGTAGTGCCCGGTGATGATTTCCACCAGCCGGCTCTTGCCCGAGGCGTTGTCTCCGCATATTGCCACCTGTTCGCCTGGCAGTATTTCCAAGTTTACGGGTTCTGCCATGCGCCAGTCGGGGTGGCGTGTTATGCCGTCGGTGATGCTTATTGTCGCTTTCATTTTGTCTGTGTGCCTGCTATGTTGGCAGATTGCCTTTCCTTGTTTTTGTTCACAAAGTCCTTCCACGAGGAGTATTTCCTGTCCGTCTCTGGCCTGCCCATTTGCAGGAAGTGGCAATATGCCGCCGCCAGTGCGTCGGTGGCATCAAGGAACTTGCCCATTTCTTCCTTGTCCAGGTGCATCATCCTTCGCATCATGTCTGCCACCTGTTCCTTTGATGCCGTACCCACGCCGGTTATGGCCATCTTTATCTTCATGGGGGCATACTCGGTTATCGGTACCTGGCGCTGTATTGCCGCCGCCATGGCCACTCCCTGTGCCCTGCCCAGTTTCAGCATGGATTGCACGTTCTTGCCGAAGAAGGGCGCCTCAATGGCCATTTCATCAGGCAGGTAAGAGTCGATGATGCCTGTGATGCGTTCAAAAATGTGGCCCAGTTTCAGATAGTGGTCGCCATACTTGCGCAGGTCTATGACTCCCAAGGCTATCATTTCGGCCTTCTTGCCAGAGACACGGATTACGCCGTATCCCATTACATTGGTGCCGGGGTCGATGCCCAGGATTATCTTCTCTGCCTTGCTGGTAGTGCTCTGTGCCACGTTGCCTTCGGAAACTGATTGTATGTTGTAAGCCAGTGTGCTTATTCTGTCATTTCTCCCTCCACGATCAGGCGTACAATCCTGTTCTTGGCGTTGGAGCGCACGGTTATGGTCTTGGAGAACCGGCCGGGCAGCAGGCCCTTGCCGTTATAGGTTACGTCTATGCTTCCCTTTTCGCCAGGCTTAATCGGTTCCTTGGTGAAGGCGGGTACGGTGCATCCGCATGAGGCAAAGGCCTGGTTGATGATGAGGGGGGCGGTACCTACGTTGGTGAAGGCGAAACTGTACTGGCGCACAGGGTCGGATTCGGGGAATATGCCCAGATTGCATCTCAGGGTGTCAAACTGTATCTCGGCATAGTTTTCTGCCCTTGTGCTTCCATTGGGTGTAATCTCGCTTCTTACCGATTTCTGGGATTGGGCATCCATGCCCAGGCATATCCCAAGGGCAAGGATGAGGAGTAGGAATGTCTTTTTCATATTGTTCTTTTGCGTGTGTAGTGTCTTTGTTTTACGAAAATCACGCGCAAAGTTACGAAAAAATCCCATACGTTAGACCTGTTACTTATTAAAATGTGCGTGCGCGTGTGTTAATCTTTGTTGTGCCATGTTGTACAGAGAGTGCCGGATCGCCACCACAATGGCAATCCGGCACTCTTCCTTAGTTCTTTGCTATGTGCGTTTCTAAAGGTTCTCGCACTCCTTCATCCAGCTTGCCGAAGAGGCGTCGCTGGGCATCTGCCAATCGCCTCGGGGCGACAGGCCGCAGGTGCCTACCTTGGGGCCGTCGGGCAGACAAGAACGTTTGAACTGCTGGTTGAAGAAACGACGGCAGAAGGTTGAAAGCCACTTCTTTATCGTATCATCATCGTACTGCCCGTTGTCAAAGGCATGGCGTGCAAGCATGTATATCTTGCCGGGGCGGAAACCATTGCGCAAGACGTGGTACAGGAAGAAGTCGTGCAGTTCGTATGGACCCACCAGGTCTTCGGTTTTCTGCTTTATCTCGCCGTTCTCGTGGGCGGGTATAAGTTCGGGTGATATGGGGGTGTCTATAACGTCCTTCAGTATCTCCCTTGTGGCAGTGCTTTTTTGTACCTCGGCATACCAGGCCACGATATGACGCACCAGGGTCTTGGGCACTGATCCATTCACGCTGTACATGGACATGTGGTCGCCGTTGTATGTGGCCCATCCCAGGGCCAGTTCCGACAAGTCGCCCGTGCCCACGACCATGCCGTTCACCTGGTTGGCGATGTCCATCAGTATCTGGGTGCGCTCGCGAGCCTGTGAGTTCTCATAGGTAACGTCGTGTTTCGTCTGGTCGTGGCCGATGTCCTTGAAGTGCTGTATGCAGGCATCCTTTATGCTCACCTCACGCATGGTGATGCCCAGTTGCTTCATCATGGAGAGTGCGTTGGTATAGGTCCTGTCTGTGGTGCCGAAGCCGGGCATGGTAACTCCCACGATGCCCTTCCTGTTCAGTCCCAGGCGGTCGTATGTACCTACGGCAACGAGCAGTGCCAAGGTGCTGTCCAGACCTCCGCTGATGCCAATCACAACGGTCTTGCAACCAGTGTGTTTCAGCCTCTTGGCTAAACCAAGGGTTTGGATGTTGTATATCTCTTCAGCACGCTTGTCCAGGGCATCCTTTGAACCGGGGATGAAGGGGTGTGCCGAGTATGTGCGGCTCAGTTCCAGGTTGTGGCTTACCATCATGTCTGTGTCAATGTGCAGACATTTGACGGGAGACAATGTTTTGGCAGTATCGGCAAAGAGTTTGTTTGTCCTGCGCTCGCTTCTGATGTGCTCCACGTCTATTTCGCTCATTACCAGTTGCGGTTCCATGCTGAAGGGCAGGTTCTCGGCCAGCATTTCGCCGTTCTCGCACACAAGGGCCAGGCCTCCGAACACCATGTCAGTGCTGCTCTCGCCAAAGCCCGCTCCGGCATAGACATAGCCTCCGGAGCATCTTGCGCTCTGGGTGCATACCATATTTCTCAGATACTCGTCTTTGCCCGCCAGGGATGTGTCGGCGGCCAGGTTCAGGATAATCTCTGCGCCCATTAGCGACAATTGGGTGCTGGGTGGGCAGGGAGCCCATAGGTCCTGTCCTATCTCTATGGCAAAGGAGCATGCCGGGGTGTTGAAAATCTGGTGCTGCCTGATCTCTACCAGTTCTCCGCAGAGCCATACCTTCACTTCCGACATCTCTCCGATGGAATTGAACCAGCGTTTCTCGCAGCAGTCCTTGTGGCTGGACAGGAAAGTCTTTGCAACCACACCTTGTATCTTGCCCTTCTGCAATACCACGGCGCAGTCAAGCAGTCCTCCGGGGCATGTTACCGGCATACCCACCACTATTATCATGTCCATGGAGCGTGTGAAGTCCATGAGTTTCATCAGTGCCACTTCGCTTTCCTCCATCAGTGTCTGCTGGAAGAACAGGTCCTGGCAGGTGTATCCCGTCATGGCCAGTTCCGGGGTTACGAGTATCTCCACTCCCTGGGCCTGGGCCTTGATTACCAGTTTTTCTATTTCCTCCACGTTGAACTGAGGATCGGCTACCCTTACCTCGGGCACACCTGCTCCTACTCTTACGAATCCGTATTTCATTTTCGTATTATTGTGTTGTTTTCTTCTTTCTTGCTTGGTTTTCTTATTCCCCTTTGGGGTTTTGTCCATGCAAAGATAAATCTTTTTTTCTAATCTCTGCTTTGGTAGAAGTAAAAAAAGGCGTGGCGGCGGATCTTGCCCATTTTTGGCAAGGAAATGCTTTTGCGTGCTGCTAAGGGTTGATATTTCATTACATTTTGTCTTGTGCGAATGGAAAACGGGCGCCGTCCTCCCGACCGTCGGCCTTGCTCCTCGGGTTGTCTTGCCTCGGTCCTCGGGTTGTCTTGCCTCTGTCCTCGGGTTGTCTCGTCCCAGTCTTCGGGAGGTCTGTTTGGGTATATCTGGAGTTGGTCTGTTTGGGTATTTAGATAAAGGTGTTAATAGACTGTGCCCCAAAGTGATAGCGATAGTATTATCTCTAAAAGAAAGAGCAGGGAACCTATTTTGCTCTTTCTGCTGGTGGCCTCCTTGTACTATGGCGGTTATATGTTTTACTTCGTATGAAAAAATATGACATATCGCTTGTGTTTTGCAATCTTTCGGAAGACGTGATGCGGCAACACGTAGATTGTGAATCTGGCATGCGCCCAGTTGTTTCCTGCTATTTATTTGGCGCTTGGCGTTGGATTGTGCGTTATTTTTTGTAACTTTGCAAAAGACAAAACATGAAAAACATCGCTATAGCAACGATATGAAACTGCAATTCAAGCTTGAATACCGCACGGCATGGGGAGAGGATGTGCGTGTGGAGATTGTTCTGAAACGAGGCCGAGGAGCCGACGTGACACATGTGCATCAGCTGAACACCCAGGACGGAGTGAACTGGAGTGGGGAAGTGGTGTTGCACGAAAAGGATGTGCGTAACTTTTCCTATAGTTATTTTATAGCCTCGGAAGACAGGGTGGTGCGCAAGGAATGGTGCGGAGTGCCCAGAACCTTCCCCTATGCCCAGGACAAGACCTTCCTGTTGCAGGACTACTGGAAGGAGATTCCGCAACTTAGTCATCTGTATTCCTCGGCATACAGCCATTGTGTGGCACAGACTCTGGCTCAGGATCCCGAGATAACATACTATGACCGCACGCTGCTTTTCCGTGTGCAGGCACCTCAGTTGGTCAAGGGGCAGCAGCTGGCCCTGCTTGGCTCCCTGCCCCAGTTGGGCGAATGGATGCCCGAGCGTGCCATGAGGATGAGCCGTGGCGGCACGCACGAATGGTGCCTGGCACTGAGCGCCACGGGATTGCAGTTCCCGTTTGAATACAAATACGTGGTCGTGGACGAGGCCACGGGCGAACTGATTTGCTGGGAAGGCGGAGAGAACAGATTTTCGCCACAAGACCCCTCCCCGTCCATTCCGCAAGGAGGGCATTCCACCCCGCTTCTGGCACAGAATACCGTGCAGGTCATCTGGGACCGCCGCTTGCGCATGGCCGACGAACATTGGAAGACGGCCGGTGTGGTCATTCCCGTATTCTCCCTGCGCAGCCAGCACAGTCAGGGCGCAGGCGACTTTGGCGACCTGCATATGCTTGTGGATTGGGCCAACAGGACCGGAATGAGGGTGATACAGTTGTTGCCCATATACGACACCACGCAGACCTCCACCTGGAGGGATTGCTACCCCTATAATGCCATCAGCATCTATGCCCTGCATCCCTTGTATCTGGACCTGAGCCAGTTGCCCTCCATTGCCGACGAGGCCTTCATGCAGGAATACGAGAACAGCCGCGAGCAGCTGAATGCCTTGCCTCAGGTGGATTACGAAGGCACCCTGCATCTGAAGATGCGTTATCTGCATCGCCTCTACGAGCAGGAAGGAACCTCCGTGCTTGCTTCCAAGGCTTACAAGGAGTTTATGCGCAAAAACGAGGAGTGGCTCGTTTCGTATAGCGTCTTCTGCCATCGCCGCGACCAGGAAGGAACAAGCTGGTTCCCAGCCTGGAGCACGCTTTCCGTCTATGACGAGAAGGATGTCCGCGCCTATGCCATGGAGAAGACCTGGGAAGTAGGTTTCTATATGTATGTCCAGTATCTGCTCTCCACCCAGCTCTCCGAGGTTACGGCCTATGCGCGTAACAATGGAGTGCTGCTTAAGGGCGACATACCTATTGGTATCTCACGTACCAGCGTAGAGGCATGGACAGAGCCGGAATACTTCAACATGCAGGGGTCTGCCGGTGCTCCGCCAGACGATTTCAGCGCCGACGGACAGAACTGGGGCTTCCCGACCTACAATTGGAAGAGCATGCAACAGGACGGCAACCGATGGTGGATACGCCGTTTCCGCAAAATGGCAGAATATTTCGATGCTTACCGTATAGACCATGTCTTGGGCTTCTTCCGCATTTGGGAGATCCCCACTTCGGCAAGAAGCGGCCTGATGGGGCACTTCGAACCCTGTCTGCCCCTGAGTGTAGAGGAGATAGAGGGCTTTGGCCTGGAGTGGAGGGAGAAGTTCTTTACCACACCTTATATAACGGACCTTTTCCTTCGCACTCTGCTAAAGGACCAGGCTGCCGTGGAGGAACTCCGTTCCACCTTCCTCGAGGCAATGGGACCCGATTGGTACCGTCTGCGTGAGGAGTTTATCACCGAAAGCCAGATACACGAGCATTTTGGCAATGTGGACGACAATCCAAAGGCCAAGGCCATGCGCGATGCCCTGTGCAAGTTGGTGCAGAATGTCCTGTTCTTGCCTTTGGGCGAGGGTTTCGTGCCACGTATTTCGGCACAGAAGACCTACATCTATGAAACACTGTCTTCTGCCGAGCGAGAGGCCTTCAATCGTCTGTACGAGAATTTCTACTACTACAGGCACAACGACTTCTGGGGTGCAGAGGCCCTGAAGAAACTCCCGGCGCTGGTAGAGGCAACACAGATGCTGTGCTGTGCCGAGGATTTGGGAATGGTGCCTGCATGCGTGGCTCCGGTAATGAGCCAGCTGAGGATACTCTCCCTGGAGATACAGGCCATGCCCAAGGAGTATGGCGTACGCTTCGGGCGTCTGGAGAACAATCCCTATATGTCCGTGGTTACGATATTCACGCACGATATGCCCACCTTGCGACTGTGGTGGCAGGAGGATGCCGAGCGTCGCCAGCATTACTTCAACGAAATGCTTCAGAAGGATGGCCGTGCCCCCGAGGTGATGCCCGGATGGCTGTGTGAGGAGGTGGTTGCGCGTCACCTGTTCTCTCCCTCCATGTTGTGCCTGATCTCACTTCAGGATTGGCTCTCCATGGACGAAGCCCTGCGCTCGGACAGTATTGAACAGGAGCGTATCAACGACCCTGCCAATGCCAATCATTATTGGCGCTACCGTATGCACCTGACAATAGAGCAGCTTATGGAAGCCGTGGAGTTCAACGGCAAGATAAAGATGCTGATAGACAGAAGCGGCAGAGCCTGATGACTCTCTGCCGCATCTGGCATATAAAAAAAGGAAACAGCCTTGGCACCGTAGTGCTGAGGCTGTTTCTTGTCTAAGCAAGTTTGTTTTGGGTTGCACGGGAAGAGAGGCTCGAACTCCCGACACCTGGTTTTGGAGACCAGTGCTCTACCAACTGAGCTATTCCCGTTTGTTTTCGGACGCAAAGATAAGCATTTATTCTGGATTGAGAGTCCTTTTTGCTTATAAACTTTGCCCGAAAGTCGTATTTTATGCCCGTTTCTGCTATTTCTTCTGGTTTTGCCTCTCTTTTTGCGAGAGATTAAATCCCTGTTTCAGAGGACCTGGCGTACGGATTCTATGCCGGGAATGGTGCTAATGTGCGCTATAGTGCTGACCATTTCCTTTACGCTATGCACCATGATGACGACCTTGCAGGTTACGATGTGGTCAACGGTGCTTATGCAGAGGGAGTCCATGTTGAGGTGCAGCCGGTCGGCAATTTCGGAAGTAAGGTCCATGAGCAGGCGGTGCCTGTCCACGCCTGTAATTTCCAGCGTGATGGGGTAGGCAAAGCCAATGCGGTTGATAGTGATGGAGGTGCGGCTGTGCACTTCCACGGATGGCGCAGAGGCATCATCGGCATAGTTTATGCTAATCACGTCGTCTCCGTACTTGCTGGCCATGCGTATGGCCTCGGGGCATGAACGGCGGTGCAGGGTGATATCCCCGTATTCGTCGGTACCGGCCTTATGCCCGTGTACCCTGATGCCTATTACCTCGCCTCCGGGCAGAGGGTTGCATATCGGGCAACGGCACACGCCTCCACGTATCTTGCGCCTTTCTTTAAGGAAAAGCCTCAGGTAACGCTTGGCGGCATAGGTCTGGCAATGGTTGATCCAGTCCTTGCGAGGTCCAACCTCGGGCGAGGTAAACAGCTTGATGCAATCTCCGCCGTGCAGGACTGTCTTCACGCTGCTCAGGATGCCGTTCACGTAGGCATAGTGGGCATGTGCGCCAATCTCGTCGCCCTGCTTGAAGGCGTAGTCAATGACGGTGCTGTCCTTGGGCAGAATGAAACTCTTGCCGTCGGGCGAGAAGACCGTTATGTCGTCGTAATAGAGGCTGGATGAAATGTGCTCAAGGAAAAAGGCCTCGTTGCCCTGCGATACGATGTCCTCGAGGACCTTGCGGAAGCGTTTCACCCAATTGCCTATGTTGTTTCCTATCTCGTTGATGCAGCCCACCTGGCTGGCGCGCACCATGGCTTCGGAGCATATCTGCACGTCCTCCCAGATGCCCTGGTCGGAGAGCAGCATCAGGCGGAGGCACTGGTAGGAGTTTTCCTTCGGCTGTTCTATCTGGTTGATGAAACTGCCTGGGCGCTCACGGAAATCACGTGTCAGCAGGTTATATATCTTCAGGCAGGTGTCCTTGTCGGTAAGCGCATCGTCCAGGATGTCTTCCCAGAAGGTGATGCGGATGTAGTATCTGTTGGGCAGGTGCCAGAAGTCAAGCTTGGACTGTTTCATCCTTCGCCACAAGGAGTAGGGGCGTCGCCAGTATGGCTTGACCTCGCACTGGATGCCATGGTCGCGGAGCGTGCCGCGGATATCCTTGCAGAACCTTTCCACACGTTCGCGGTTTTGCTCCTCGTCCTGTATCAGCCATTGCTCTATGTCGCCGTATTCCAGTTCGCAACGGTACTTGAAGGACAGGTTTTCCAGGTCGGACTTCACTTCAAAGAGTCCCAGCCTGTTGGCAAGCGGAGCATAGAAGCAGTCCGTCTCTCCGGCTATCTTCATCTGCTTGTCTGGCCGCATGGACTGTAGGGTGCGCATGTTGTGCAGGCGGTCGCTTATCTTTACCATTACGGCACGAATGTCGTAGTGCAGCGATGCAAGTATCTGCTGGTAATTGTCCACCTGCTTCGTTGTATGGTAGCACTCCTTTTTCTGCTTGGTGACCACGTTCACAAGCCCTGCCACATCGTTGCCGAAGCGTTCGCGTATGTCCTCTACGGTATAGGGCGTGTCCTCCACGACGTCATGCAGGAAGGCCGTGATTACCGTGTTGGCATCCAGTTGCAATTCCTTGGCCGCAATCAGGGCAACGGAAATGGGGTGCAATATATATGGCTCGCCGGATTTGCGTTTCTGCGGGGCATGTGCCTCCTTGGCAAGGAGGAACGCCTGGCGTACTCGCTCCAGGTCCTCGGGGGGAACGCGCGGACTTACTGCATCGAAAACTTCTTGTGCCAGGTTGTTTACAATCTTCTCGTAATCCATAGGTCGGAGAGTTTGTGGGTGGTTGCTGCTTTATGTTTTGTTCAACAAAGTTAAGGAATTTTATGATATATCGGGAATATTTACGGTATATTTTTGTGTCCTTTTTCTTTTTTTATTATCTTTGTACGCAATAGAATAAGTAAAGGCTGCCTTTTATGACGCCTTTTGTATATAAAACAATAATTAAACACACATAGAACAGATGAAAGCATTTGTATTTCCCGGTCAGGGAGCACAGTTTACAGGTATGGGCAAGGACCTGTACGAGAGCAGCGAAGTTGCAAAGGAGATGATGGAGAAGGCCAACGAGATACTTGGCTTCCGTCTGACCGATATCATGTTTGAAGGCGATGCCGAGGCATTGAAGCAGACAAAGGTTACCCAGCCAGCCGTATTCCTGCATAGCGTGGTTATGGCAAAGTGCATGGGCGAGGCTTTTCAACCCGATATGGTAGGTGGTCATTCTCTGGGCGAGTTCAGCGCATTGGTTGCTGCCGGCGCCCTTGATTTTGAGGACGGTTTGAAACTGGTTTACGCCCGTGCCCAAGCTATGCAGAAGGCATGCGAGGCCGCTCCTGGCGGCATGGCTGCTGTTATGCGTCTGTCGGACGAGCAGATAGAACAGATTTGTGCAGACGTAACGGCTCAGGCAGGCAAGGGTGTAGTGGTAGCCGCAAACTACAACTGTCCCGGTCAGCTGGTTATCAGCGGTAACAAGGAAGCCGTGGAGGTGGCTTGTGAAAAGTTGTTGGAAGCCGGTGCACGTCGTGCCCTTGTTCTGCCCGTAGGTGGTGCCTTCCATAGTCCATTGATGCAGCCTGCCAAGGACGAGCTGGAAGCAGCCATAGCCGCAACCGAATTCCATGTACCCACATGCCCCATCTATCAGAACGTGGATGGCAAGGCACACACCAACCCCGAGGAAATCAAGCAGAACCTGATTGCCCAGCTGACAGCCAGTGTGCGTTGGACACAGGAGGTGGAGGCAATGGTCGAGGCCGGTGCCACCGAGTTCGTGGAGTGCGGCCCTGGTCAGGCTTTGACTGGTATGATAACTAAGATAGCAAAGGGTGCTAACGTCCTGCATGCTTAATTGTTTGTACATCAGGTTATGAATATATATCAAGTTTTTACCCGCTTGTTCGGTGCCAATGTGGAACATCCCGTTCCGCATGGCAGTAAGAGTCAGAACGGATGCGGCACCATGTCGGCCTTTACATCAAAGGCTCTTGCCGACATCAAGGCCATGGGCGTTACACATATCTGGTACACAGGTATCATTGAACATGCCACACAAACCGACTATAGCCGCTATGGCATCCGCAAGGATCATCCCGAGGTGGTGAAAGGCCGTGCCGGCAGTCCGTATGCTATCAAGGATTACTATGATGTGGATCCTGACCTGGCTACCAAGGTGCCCGAGCGCATAAAGGAATGGGAGGCTCTCATCGAGCGCACTCACAAGGCAGGCATGAAGGTCATTCAGGACTTTGTTCCTAACCACGTTGCACGTGAATACCACTCTGATGCATGTCCCGAAGGATGCCTGGACCTGGGCGAGGGTGATGATACTTCGCTCAACTACTCTCCGGAGAACAATTTCTACTACATGGGCGAACCCTTGCACCTGGACAATATCTTGAGTGAGGAGGAGCGTGTAAAGTCCAATCTCTATGAAGAGAACCCGGCAAAGGCTACCGGTAATGATGTCTTCTCGGCATGGCCGGGCAGGAACGACTGGTACGAGACGGTGAAACTGAACTATGGTCCCAACACCTACCGCAAGATGCTCCAGATTCTGCTCTATTGGGCAGAGAAGGGTGTAGACGGATTCCGTTGCGACATGGCAGAAATGGTGCCCGTGGAGTTTTGGGAGTGGGTCATTCCTCAGGTTAAGGAGAAGTTCCCCGACATCATCTTCATAGCAGAGGTGTACAATCCCCAATTGTACCGCGACTACATTTTCCGCGGACATTTCGATTACCTTTATGACAAGGTTGGCCTCTACGACAAACTCAAGGCTGTTTGCGCCGGATGGTGCTCGGCCAAGGAACTGACCGCCTGCTGGCAGAGTGTGGAGGACATACAGGGCCACATGCTCAACTTCCTGGAGAACCACGACGAGCAGCGCATAGCCAGCGACTTCTTCGCTGGCGATGCAAAGAAGGGACGCCCCATGATGCTCGTGAGCACACTGATGAACACAAACCCCATGATGATATACTTCGGCCAGGAACTGGGCGAGAAGGGTATGGACAGCGAAGGATTCTCCGGCGAGGACGGACGCACCACCATCTTTGATTACTGGACGGTGGACACTATACGCCGTTGGCGCAATGGCGGAAAGTTTGACGGCGCCCTGCTTACCGACGAGGAAAAGAAACTCAAGGACTTCTATACTCAGACTTTGCGTCTTGCCGAGGAGGAACCCGCCTTCAGCGAGGGTCTCTTCTGGGACTTGATGTACGTGAACGGACATTTGGACAGACAATACGCCTTCCTGCGCAGCGACAAGAAGAAAACCTATCTGGTTGTTGCCAACTTCTCTGGTGAGAACGTTACCACAGACATTCGCATTCCTGCCGATGCCATCAGGTCTCTGACTCCAGAGTCGGAAAAAGTAAAGAGCAATCTTGCACATGACATTACCGTGTCCATCAAGGTGAAGGCATGGGATGGCATAGTGAAGAAGATAAAGTTATAGTTAAAAACGCGTCGTGTTGCGATGTCCTTCGCAACACGACGCGATGTCTTTCGAGACGTGAAGCGGCGCCCCTCGCATCGTGAGGCATTATTTGCCGCAACTTTTTGCCTGAACAAACATTAGTCATAACCAGAAAAACATAAAGAAGATGAATAGTTCAAAGACAACAAGCCACACGCACCTTGTGATAATGGCCGGAGGTATTGGAAGCCGATTTTGGCCTATGAGCACTCCTGAGTGCCCAAAGCAGTTTGTGGATGTCCTCGGTACAGGTCGCACTTTTATACAGATGACAGTTGACCGTTTCAAGGGTTTGGTTCCCATGCAGAATATATGGGTGGTCACCAGCCAGGCATATAAGGACATTGTGGCAGAGCAGTTGCCCGAAATACCTCAGGGCAATATCCTTCTGGAACCTTGCCGTAGAAATACCGCCCCTTGCATTGCATATGCCTCGTGGCGCATTAAAAGCATAGATTCCAAAGCCACGATGGTGGTAAGTCCCTCTGATCACCTTGTCTTGGACGTTGCTGAGTTTCAGCGTGTAGTATCTGGCGCTTTGGATTTTGCTTCTGAATCAGACGCTATAGTAACCTTGGGCATGAAACCCACACGTCCCGAAACAGGCTACGGATACATCCAGACGGATATGAGTTATCCTTCAGTTCGTAATTCCGAGATTTTCAGAGTGGATTCTTTCCGTGAAAAGCCCGACCTGCCAACGGCTACGAAGTACATCGCCCAACCAAATATGTTGTGGAATTCTGGTATTTTCATATGGAACGTAAGCACCATAGTAAACGCCCTTAGGGTACATGCTCCAGAAATCAACGAAATCTTTGAGAATCTTCTTCCGGTATACGGGACAGACAAAGAGCAAGACACCATCAATGAGGAGTTCCCCAAGTGCCAGAGCATTTCTGTTGACTATGCCATTCTGGAGAAGTCAGATGAGATTTACTGTTTCCCTGCTTCGTTCGGTTGGAGCGACTTGGGCACATGGGGTTCTTTGCGAGAGAATGTAGCACGCGACCGCAACGGCAATGCCATTATAGGCAATAATGTGCAAACATACGAAACTCGAGATTGCGTCATTCATTGTGGCGAGGAGCGTCGTGTCGTAGTTCAAGGTTTGGAAGGCTACATCGTGGCAGAGAAGGACGATACGTTACTCGTTTGCAAGTTGTCTGAAGAACAGAGAATCAAGCTTTTCTCGGAGTGAAATCAGCAAACAATAGATATTAATATATAATAAGATATAATTATGGAGAATAGAAAGGTTGCCTTGATAACCGGTGTAACCGGTCAGGATGGTAGTTATTTGAGTGAATTCCTGATAGAAAAAGGCTATGAGGTACATGGCATCATCCGCCGTAGCAGTGTGGATTACCGCGAACGCATCGCGCATCTGGAGGGTCATCCTATGTTCCATCTTCATTATGGCGACATGGGAGATTCCATGTCCCTCGTCAAGGTGATTGGTGCCGTTCGTCCGACGGAGATATATAATCTGGCAGCACAGAGCCATGTTCAGGTAAGTTTTGATGCACCTGAGTTTACTGCCGATGTAGACGCTACAGGTGTACTTCGTGTTTTGGAGGCAGTTCGTGCCAACCATTTGGAGAACGAGTGCCGTATCTACCAGGCTTCAACGTCTGAACTTTATGGCAAGGTAGAGGAGGTTCCACAGAACGAGAATACTCCCTTCCATCCTTATAGTCCCTATGCCGTGGCTAAACTCTATGGTTTCTGGATTATCAAGGAATACCGCGAGGCATACAACATGTTCTGCTGTTCGGGTATCCTGTTCAATCACGAGAGTGAGCGTCGTGGCGAAACCTTTGTCACCCGCAAGATAACCCTTGCCGCTGCACGTATAGCACAAGGCAAGCAGGAGAAACTCTTCTTGGGTAACCTCTCCTCTCTTCGCGACTGGGGATATGCCAAGGATTATGTAGAGTGCATGTGGCTCATTCTCCAGCAACCCGAACCAGAGGACTTCGTTATAGCCACCGGTGTACAGCATTCTGTGCGCGACTTCACCTATGCCGCCTTCAAGGCTGCCGGCATAGAGCTGAGGTTCGAAGGCGAGGATATGGACGAGAGGGGTATCTGCGTGAGTGGTCCTGCAGAACTCGTGGGCAAGACACTTGTGGAAGTAAGTCCTGATTTCTATCGTCCCACCGATGTGGTAAACCTTTGGGGTGATCCCACCAAGGCCAAGACCAAGCTTGGCTGGAATCCTGCCAAGACAACCTTCGAGCAATTGGTGTCCATTATGGTGAAGCACGATATGGAAAAGGTGGCTGCCGAGCATGTTGCCAACGTTATGCGCACCAATTTGGCAGAATATTTGGAAAAGGGCTTGGTGAAGTAGTTTATCCGGGGATACACCTTATTATATTATATAAGTAGTTTCAATATGGAATTTAGTTCTAAGATATATGTCGCTGGTCACCGTGGAATGGTAGGTAGCGCTATTGTGCGCGAACTTGAACGCCAGGGATACACGAACATCATAACCCGCACTCATGCAGAACTGGATCTGACCAATCAAGAGGCCGTTAATAGTTTCTTCAAAGAAGAGCGCCCAGAATATGTTTTTCTGGCAGCAGCCAAGGTTGGCGGCATAATAGCCAATCAGACAGCGTTGGCCGATTTCATGTATGAGAACATGATGCTGGAGATGAATGTCATCCATGCGGCATGGCAGAACGGTTGTAAGAAGCTGGAGTTCCTCGGTTCTTCTTGCATATATCCTCGCATGGCGCCTCAGCCCATGCCCGAGTCTTGCCTGCTGACCAGCGAATTGGAGAAGACCAACGAGGCCTATGCCTTGGCAAAGATTAGTGGTTTGAAGTATTGTGAATATTTGAACCGTCAGTATGGTACTGACTTCATTTCCCTGATGCCAACAAACCTGTATGGTCCCAACGACAACTATCATCCCACACATTCCCATGTGCTACCTGCTCTGATACGTCGTTTCCACGAAGCAAAGGAACAGGGCTTGGGTGAGGTGACATGTTGGGGTGACGGTTCTCCCTTGCGTGAGTTTCTGTATGTTGATGACCTTGCCAACCTATGCGTCTTCCTGATGAATAACTATAGCGGCAACGAAACCGTGAATGCCGGTACAGGCAAGGAGCTAAGCATCAAGGAACTGACCGAAATGGTGGCTAAGGTGGTTGGTTACGAAGGCAAGATACTTTGGGACACCACCAAGCCCAATGGAACTCCACGCAAACTCCTTGATGTCAGCAAAGCCAAGTCCCTAGGCTGGACCTATCGCACCGAGTTGGAGGATGGTATAAGATTGAGCTATCAAGACTTCTTGAACAATCCTATGCGTGCGGAAAGATAACAGATATCTGAGTTGTATCTAATTGAAAGGTAAATATAATCCATAAGCATATATGAAGAAACTATTGTCGCTTCCCCCCAATTTGGTAGAATGTTTTCACGATGTGGCAGGTGTCAGCCATAAGGAATATTTCTGCACATCCGACCCTGTTGGCGCCAGGTTGGGCAGCGGTGGCGGAACCAATTGGCTTTTAGAGGCGTGCCATCAGGACGAGGCTCCTGAGAAGAGTTTTGAAGAATGGCTGGCTTCGGAGAAACGCATACTTCTCCATGCCGGGGGTCAGAGCCGCCGTTTGCCAGCTTATGCCCCCAGTGGAAAGGTGCTTACGCCAATACCCGTATTCCGTTGGGAACGTGGTCAGCGTATTGGGCAGAATTTGTTGCAATTGCAACTTCCTTTGTACAACCGTATTATGAATGCTGCCCCCGAGGGACTTCGTACATTGATAGCTTCAGGCGACGTTTATATACGAGCAGGCAAATTGCAACCCGTCCCCGATGCCGATGTTGTATGCTATGGTCTTTGGGTAGACCCGTCTTTGGCCAAGAATCATGGCGTCTTCCTTTCCAAGAGGGAGACCCCCGAAACTTTGGATTTTGTGCTTCAAAAGCCTTCGGTAGAGAAGTTGGGCGAACTGATGCATACCCACCTCTTCCTCATGGACATAGGCATTTGGCTGCTTTCGGACAAGGCCGTAAACATGCTTATGCGCAAGAGCACGGGTAAGGATGGCGAAATACTAAATTACGACCTGTATAGCGACTTTGGCCAGGCATTGGGAGAGAATCCTACGCTTGTGGATGAAGAGCTGAACGCCCTGAAAGTGGCAGTTTTGCCCTTGCAGGATGGTGAGTTCTATCACTATGGCACATCTCGAGAGATGATAAGTTCCACTATGGCCATACAGAATCTGGTTTACGACCAGCGTGCTATCATGCATCTTGGAGTCAAGGCACATCCCAGTATCTTTACCCAGAACTGTTGCCATGGGATCAAGTTCGAGGCTACCAATCCTAATATATGGATAGAGAACTCGTGGGTGCCATCTACTTGGACGCTAACTCACGAGAACATCATCACGGGTGTGCCCCAGAACGATTGGAGCATTTCTCTTGCTCCTGGTATATGTGTGGATGTGGCTCCTATGGGCGAAACGCAATGGGTTTTGCGTCCCTATGGATTTAACGATGCCATGCGTGGCGACCTGCGTGACGCTTCTACCGAGTACCTTGGACGTCCCGTAGGCGAGTGGTTGTCCAAACGAGGAATTTCTGCTGATGATGTAGAGGGTAGTGCAGATTTGCAGAACAGCCGTATTTTCCCCGTGTGCAACAGCATTGAGGAAATGGGTCGTCTTCTTCAGTGGATGCTTTCAGAAACTCCTTCGCAGGAACTGACTTCCGTATGGCTGGGCATGCAGCGCCTTTCTGCCAACGAGATAAGCGACAGGGCCAATCTGCGCCGCCTTCAGGCCCAGCGCCTGGAACTTCGCAAGGCCAACCTGACCACTCTGGCCAACAACCATCGTTCCAGCATCTTCTATCAAACCAATCTGGACGACTTGGCCCATGAGTTCCACAACCTTCAGGTTCCTGTGCCCGAGGCATTGCCCGAAAGCGAGTCCCTGCTCAAGAGAATCAACGACCACATGTTTCGTTCACGTCTGATAGAACTGAACGGAGGGGATGGCTTCGCCGAGGAGAAGCAGGCCTTTTCGCTTCTTGGAGAAGGGCTGACCGAGGAGGTGCTGGCCAGAAAGCAGATGCCGCAACTGGACGTCTACAGCGACCAGATTGTCTGGGGACGAAGTCCCGTGCGCATTGACTTGGCCGGCGGATGGACAGACACACCGCCGTACTGCCTTACTTCTGGGGGCAGTGTGGTAAACCTGGCCATAGAACTGAACGGGCAGCCACCCTTGCAGGCCTATGTAAAACCCTCCAAGGAGTATAGGATGGTGCTTCGTAGCATCGATCTCGGTGCCATGGAGACGGTATCAACCTGGGAAGAACTTGCTGACTTTGCCAAGGTGGGTTCTCCCTTCTCCATCCCCAAGGCCGCTTTGGCCCTGGCTGGTTTCCTACCCAGATTCTGCCAGAGGAAATACAAGTCCCTGGAGGAGCAACTGAAGGATTTCGGCTGTGGCATAGAAGTAACCCTGCTCAGTGCCATACCGGCCGGTTCCGGCTTGGGAACCAGTTCCATACTTGCTGCTACGGTGCTCGGCGCTGTCAGCAACTTCTGTGGCTTGGGATGGAGCAAGGACGAGATATGCAACCGCACCCTGGTCCTTGAGCAGCTGCTCACCACGGGCGGAGGATGGCAGGACCAATACGGAGGTGTCCTTCATGGCGTAAAGTTGCTTTCTACAAAGGGAGGCTTCCAGCAGACGCCGGAAATCAGTTGGCTCAGCGACAACCTTTTCACCGACCCACAATACCAGGCATGCCACCTGCTTTACTATACGGGCCTTACACGCACGGCCAAGAAGATATTGGCGGAAATCGTGCGCGGAATGTTCCTCTACGACACGGAGCGCCTGGCTCTACTTGGCGACATGAAGGAGCATGCGTACGACGTTGCAAATGTGATTATGAAAGGTGATTTCTCGCAACTTGGAACCCTGGTGGGCAAGACCTGGAGCCAGAACCAGCTTCTTGATAGCGGAACAAATCCCGCTCAGGTACAGGCCATTATAGAGAAGGTGCAGGACCTGTGTCTCGGTTTGAAGTTGCCCGGGGCTGGAGGCGGAGGCTTCCTCTACATGATAGCCAAGGATCCGTCTGCTGCTCTTCGCATCAGGGAGATCCTTGCTGCCGAACGTCCCAATGACCGTGCACGTTTCGTGGAAATGAGCCTCTCCCGTACGGGCTTACAGTTGTCGCGCAGTTGAAAAAGGGTGCCTGAAATCTTGAAGGAATGTGCTTCTTGCCATTTGATTTTGACAAATAGAGTTGTTAATTACGCATGTTTGCCAAATTTTCTTAGGGTATTGCGTAGCTAAATTGAAAAGAATTTTGTAAATTTGCGCAAAGAACGAGAATAAAAGTGCGTAAAAAGACGATTATAGCAGTCATGTGGCTTCTTGCTATGCTCTTGATGGTAGCATGCAAGAGTGCTGAATATTGTAATTGCGGCTGAGGCATTCTTGCATTACTGTCTGTTGGCTTGGTGCACGTCTTCTTGAAGTAATAGAATAATAGAATAGAGTTAATAAACCATAGTTTTTCATTTTAAACATTAAATTAAAAAGAAATGGCAACAAAAGTAGGTATTAATGGTTTCGGCCGTATCGGTCGTTTCGTTTTCCGTGCTGCTCAGACTCGTGATGACATCGAGATCGTAGGTATCAATGACCTTTGCCCTGTTGATTACTTGGCATACATGCTGAAGTATGACACCATGCACGGTCAGTTCCAGGGTACTATCGAGGCTGACGTTGAGAACAGCAAGCTTATCGTTAACGGTAAGGCTATCCGTGTAACTGCTGAGCGCAACCCCGCTGACTTGAAGTGGAACGAGATCGAGGCTGAATACGTTGTTGAGTCTACAGGTTTGTTCCTGTCTCAGGACAAGGCTCAGGCTCACATTGAGGCTGGTGCTAAGTATGTTGTTATGTCTGCTCCCTCAAAGGACGCTACTCCCATGTTCGTATGCGGTGTAAACTTCGACAAGTACGAGAAGGGCACTCAGTTCGTATCTAACGCTTCTTGCACCACCAACTGCTTGGCTCCTATCGCTAAGGTGCTGAACGACAAGTGGGGTATCACCGATGGTTTGATGACCACCGTACACTCTACCACCGCTACTCAGAAGACCGTTGACGGTCCCTCTCTGAAGGACTGGCGTGGTGGCCGTGCTGCTGCTGGCAACATCATCCCCTCTTCTACAGGTGCTGCTAAGGCTGTAGGTAAGGTTATCCCCGAGCTGAACGGCAAGCTGACCGGTATGGCATTCCGCGTTCCCACTCTGGACGTATCTGTAGTTGACCTGACTGTAAACTTGGCTAAGCCCGCTACTTACGCTGAGATTTGCGAGGCAATGAAGGCTGCTTCTGAGAACGAGCTGAAGGGTGTTCTGGGTTATGTTGACGAGGACGTAGTTTCTGCTGACTTCCTTGGCGACGCTCGCACTTCTATCTTCGACGCTAAGGCTGGTATCGCTCTGACTGACACCTTCGTTAAGGTTGTTAGCTGGTACGACAACGAGATCGGTTACTCTAACAAGGTTCTCGAGCTGATCGCACACATGAAGAAGGTTAACGGTTAATTCAACACAACTCCGTTATAACTTTTATGCCCGAGGGAGAAATCCTTCGGGCTTTTTGTGTGAGTGGGGACGCACTCGATAAATGTAAATGATAGCTCTTGTTGTATTTGGTTATGTTGTTATTTGTGTTGTAGGCTGTGGTTATATAGCTATATAAATAATGTATATGTCCAAAACGTTATTTATCGTATAAAATAATGATATATTGCTTGTGGTTTCCTCAAAAAGCAGTAATTTTGCGCATTATATGTGCGTCTAAAGGCATAGATGGAAACTAACTAACACACATCAATACAAATGAAAAGTTTTATCAAGTACACAATGGCAACCGTGGTGGGTATATTCCTGACCATGACGTTGTTCACAATCATCGGCATCATCTCTCTGGCTGGAATGCTGGCGACGGAGGGTATGAGTGCCCCCATCAAGGAGAAGAGCATCCTGCGTATTAACCTTAGCGGCGAACTGGCAGAGCGAGGCGATGCTAATCCTTTTGCCTCACTGATGGGCGAGACTTCTGTAAGCCTGTCTCTTGAGGATGCCCTGCTGGCCTTGGACAAGGCTGCCAAGAGCGACAAGATCCTTGGCGTTTATCTGGAAGGCGGTGCAATAGCTGCCAACCCCGGTATGGCACAGGAATTGCGCCAGGCTCTGGTTGAGTTCAAGAAGAGCGGCAAGTGGGTGGTTGCCTATGGCGACTCCTATGGCAAGACGGCATACTATCTGTCTTCCGTGGCCGACTCCGTTCTGCTCAACCCCGAGGGAAATGTAGACTTCAGCGGTATGGCAACGCAGATCATGTTCTTCAAGGACGTGATGGAGAAGGTTGGCGTGAAGATGCAGGTGTTCAAGGTTGGCACCTACAAGAGCGCCGTGGAGCCCTTCATCTGCTCCGAGATGTCTCCTGCCAACCGAGAGCAGGTTACTTCCTACCTGTTCAGCATCTGGACAAACATGCTGAACGAGGTGGCCGAGAGCCGCAACATGGAGGTTGGCAAACTGAACTCACTGGCCGATTCTCTGACCATGATTTCCGATGCCGCTATGGCGCTGAACGGCGGTATGGTGGACAAACTCTGCTACATGGACGAGGTGAAGGCCATCCTGCGCGAGAAGTGCGGCTATGAGGATAAGGACGACGACCTGGTGTTCACCACCGTGGCAGACGTTGCCAAGAGCGAGACTCTGGACGAGAAGGTGGACGAGCAGGTTGCCGTCTACTATGCCTATGGTGAGATTGTGCAGAGCCAGAGCGGTGGCCTGTCTATGGACCAGGAGCACCAGATTGTGGGCGAGAAGATGATCAAGGACCTTCAGGACCTGCGCGAGAATGATGACGTGAAGGCCGTGGTAATCCGTGTGAACAGCCCCGGTGGCAGTGCCTTTGCCAGCGAGCAGATCTGGCGCGAGGTGTGCCTGCTGAAGGAGAAGAAGCCCGTGGTAGTGAGCATGGGCGGCATGGCAGCCAGCGGTGGCTACTACATCAGTTGTGCCGCCAACCGTATCTTTGCTGAGCCTACCACACTGACAGGTTCTATCGGTATCTTCGGCATGATTCCCGATGCAAGCGAACTCCTGACCGAGAAGATAGGCCTGAAGTTTGACGTGGTGAAGACCAACGAGATGTCCGACATAGGCGGCATGGGTCGCCCCTTCAATGCTGCTGAGAGCGCACAGTTGCAGAAGATGATAAACCGTGGCTACGAAACCTTCACCAAGCGTGTGGCAGACGGTCGTGGCATGGCTCAGGACAGTGTGAAGATGATTGCCGAAGGCCGTGTGTGGACAGGCGAGCAGGGTTTGAAGATAGGTCTTGTGGATGAACTGGGCAACCTGGACGATGCCGTGGCACACGCCGCAGAACTGGCCAAGGTGGAGAAGTACCGTGCCGTTGGCTATCCCGCTCCCGACAATCCATTCGAGCAGTTGCTGAACGAGAAGAAGTCTGGCTATCTGGATGCCGAGTTGCAGGAACTTCTGGGCGAGGGCTATGCCGTGTACTCTCTCATGCGCAATGTGAAGAATGCTGACCGCATCCAGGCACGCATGCCCTTTGAGATGATTGTAAAGTAACAAAACATATACTCCATGTCCCTAATGCCCTTGAATAGTTTTGAGGTCCTTAGGGACATTTTGTTTCCAATATGAACAAATACCGTCTTTATCGCCTGCTCACAGAGCAGCAGGAACTGAAGGACAAGCGGCATCCCATGTTCGAGAAGAACCGCTTCATGAAGATTCTGATGTGGTTCATGGTTCTCTACTATGCCGCCATCCTGCTGCTTATGGGAGCGATGCTGCCCATGGGCTTCAGTGGCATGTATCCCGGTGTGGCAGCCTTCCATGTCATGGACGGACTTCTGCCCTGGCTGCTTTTAGTGGACTTCTGGATACGTTTCGTCCTGCAGGAGACTCCTTCCCAGCAGGTTCGCCAGTACAGTCTCTTGCCTGTGCGCAGAACGTTCCTGATGAATATGTATCTGCTTCGCACCGCCTTCAGCCCTGGCAACCTCTTTTGGGGATTTATGCTCGTGCCCTTCGGTGCCATCTGCGTTCTGCCCTTGTTGGGGTGGGGCGGTTTCCTGGCATGGCTGCTTGGCTGGTGGATGCTTTGTGTGGCCAATGGTTTGTGCTATCTGCTATGTCGTGCCTTGTGCATGAAGAGTTTCCTGTGGGTGCTCGTTCCCCTGGCGGTGCACGGTGGCGTTGTGGCGCTGATGCTCCTGCCCGATAAGAATCCTCTGGACATGCCCTGCACCATGTTGATGTACGAGTTTGCCAAGGGCAATCTTATATATATAATAGGTGCGGCCGCTCTCATTGCCCTGTTCTACTGGGCCAACTATGCCCTGCAGATGCGCATGGTGTACAACGAGGTGGCAAAGAAGGAGGAGGTGGAACTTAAGAGCACCACACAGATGAACTACCTGAACCGCTGGGGCGCACTGGGCGAGTACCTGAAGATGGAGGTGAAGTTGAGGATGCGCAACAGTCAGGTGCGCATGCAGTTCCTTGTGGGCATAGGCTTGATAGTGTTCTTCTCCGTGGTGCAGTACTTCAGCGATGTGTATAGCGGAGCCTTCATGTCGTCGTTCGTATGCATGTACGACTACATCATCCTGGGCATGACGACGCTCATCACCATCATGTGCTACGAGGGCAACTACATAGACGGCCTTATGGCACGCAGGGAGAGCATCTATGCCCTGTTGCGTGCCAAGTACTACTTCAACACCGCCCTGCTCATATTCCCCTTCCTCATCGTCCTGCCGCTGATCGTTACCGGCAGAAGTTCCCTGTGGATGAATCTCGGCTACATGTTCATGACTGCAGGTGTCATGTACCCCATGATATTCCAGATGGCGGTTTACAACAACAACACCCTGCCTCTGAACAATAAGCTTACCGGCAAGCAGGGCAATACGATGCAGCAGATAGTGAGTTTAGCAGTCCTGTTCCTGCCCATAGCCCTGGAGAAGTTGCTGGTGCTCGTGCTGGGCGACGTGTGGGGATATGTTGCATTGATAGTTGTCGGTTGCATAGGCATTGCCACGCACCAGTTGTGGCTCCGCAACATATACGAGAGATTCATGGCACGCCGCTATGCCAACATGGACGGCTTCCGTGCAAGCAGAAATTCCTGATTTAAGATACATACTACTATGAAGATACAGATAGAGAACCTGAAGAAATCCTTTGGCGAGAAGGTTGCCGTGGATATAGAAAGTTATGAGATCAAGGACGGCGAGATGCTGGGTCTCGTTGGCAACAACGGTGCCGGCAAGAGCACGCTCTTCCGTCTGATGCTGGACCTTGTCAAGGCCGACGGTGGACGTGTGCTGATGCACCCCTCGGAGGAGGAGCAGAGCCAAGGCATTGCCAAGGGCAGTGTGGATGTGGCACATACGGAGGATTGGAAGGACTGGACAGGTGCCTTCGTGGACGAGTCCTTCCTGATTGACTATCTCACCCCAGACGAGTATTTCCAGTTCATCGGTCGCATCTCCGGCCGCAAGCAGGAGGAGGTGGACACCTTCCTTCAGGACTTTGAGCAGTTCATGGCGGGCGAGGTGGCAGGACAGAAGAAACTCATCCGCAACCTCTCTGCCGGCAACAAGCAGAAGGTGGGCATCGTTGGTGCCATGCTCCTGCAGCCCAAGGTGCTCATCCTGGACGAACCCTTCAACTTCCTCGACCCCTCCAGCCAGAGTGCCATAAAGCGCCTCCTGCAGGAGTACAACAGGAAGACGGGTGCCACCATCCTCGTCTCCAGCCACAACCTCCAGCACACCGTGGACATCTGTCCCCGCATAGCCCTCCTGGAGCATGGCGTGATAATACGCGACATAGAGAATACCGACGGCCAGGCGGCCAAGGAACTGGAAAGTTACTTCGAGGTATAGTTCCTTGTGCCAGACTTGTCAGTACGCCTAACAGGTACTTAATAGGCGTACTGCAGTCCTCTCGTGGAAGTACTGCAGTACGTATACCGGAGTGCTGGAGTCCTCCCATTGAAGTACTGCCATAGGGATACGGTGCGTCGCCCACGTCTTCCCGTATTTCATTCCATATTCACACGTTGAACTACTGCTTATGCCTGAATACAATCCATACGAGGCCATTCTTTCCGAAGCTGGAATACGCATAACGGCCGTGCGCCTGCTGGTGCTCAAAACCATCAGCGAGCGTATGCACGGAGGTGCCTTCTCCCTTCAGGATGTGATGCAGGTGATGGTTACGGCCGACAACTCATCGGTATTCCGTACCCTCACGCTCTTTGCCGAGCGACGCATCCTGCGTACCGTAAACGATGGTTCGGGCATGCAGAAGTATTGCCTAGCCGCACATGCCGACCATGTCCATGATCATGACACCGGCCATGTGCATTTCACCTGCACCGTATGCCAGCGCACCGTATGCCTCACGGACATCCCCATCCCCCACGTCTCCCTGCCCGACGGCTACAAAGCCACCGACACGGAATTCATTGTCAAGGGCATCTGCCCCCGGTGCAAGAGGTAGTGTTGTGGTAGCAAGAACCCTTGTATGTGACAATATATTCTTTGATATATGAACGAAATCATCCAACTAATTACCAGCATGTCGCCCTATCTGCTATTGGGTTTCCTGATAGCCGGTATCATGCACACCTTTATACCAGGGAAGTACTTCCACAAGTACCTTTCCAAGAAATCCTTCCGTAGCGTCATCAATGCCGCACTCATAGGCATACCCTTGCCTTTGTGCTCCTGTGGAGTGATACCAACGGCCATGTCCATGCGCAAGGATGGCGCCTCCAAGGGTGCAGTGGCCTCGTTCCTTATCGCCACGCCGCAGACGGGTGTCGACTCCATCATGGCAACATTCTCCCTGATGGGACTTCCCTTTGCCATCATCCGCCCCATTGCCGCATTGTTTACCGCCGTGGCAGGTGGTTTCCTGGTAAACAAGGGAGACAAGTGTTGCCAAGGCCAAGGCAACGTGGAGGCTTCTTCATGTTGTTGCCACTCGCATTCTCACGCGGAAGAGCACACCTGTCAATGCCATTCGCATTCTCACGCAGAGGAGCATTCTTGCCAATGCCATTCGCATGCCGAGGGACATAGCCATGGGTGCTTCTTCTCCAAGGTGAAGGATGCCCTGACCTATGCCTATGTTGACATGGTTGAGGACATAGGCAAGTGGCTGGTGGTAGGTCTGGTAATCGCAGGTATCATCACCACGGTAATTCCCACGGAATACTTTGCCTTCTTCAAGGACAATACCCTTGCCAGCATGCTTCTCGTTCTCTTGATTTCCATGCCCATGTATCTGTGTGCAACGGGCAGCATACCCATTGCTGTGGCACTGATGATGAAGGGACTCACCCCCGGTGCCGCCTTGGTGTTGCTTGTGGCAGGTCCTGCATGCAACTTCGCCTCCATACTGATTTTGCGTAAGTTCCTGGGCACACGCACATTGCTGATATATCTCGGTTCTATTGTCTTTGGTTCGGTTTTCTTCGGCTGCATTGTGGATTGGCTCCAGTTTGCCGGTCATGTGGATTTCCTCCGCCAGTTGCACGTCAGCCATGCATGTTGCGACCATGGCCCCTCGTTCTTCAACTGGGCATGCACTATCCTTCTGGCACTGATGCTCATCTACGCCCTTGTATTCCCAAAGTTGGGGTTGAGAAAGAAGAAGTGCTGTTGCCATTGATGTTCATTCTGGGTTATCAAATCAAGTAAAATACAAATTAAGGTAATAGATAGAATATAGTAGACATGAATCATCGTGTTGCTTCTCTGTTTTTGTGTATCCTCTTTAGTGTGGCTGCTCTTGCCCAGTCGTCCATGATAAGCGTATCTCGTGACGCCAGGTTGAACAGAACTGCCCAGCTCGGTGGAAAGGCCGGTGTCCTGTTTCATTCCAAGTCGCCGGACCTTGTTATATCCACTACGGTAAATAGCGATCCTAAAGTCACCATGCCAAAGGCTTTGGGCAATAACGTGTATGAGTATGAAATGCTGCTTGATGTCAGTGGCGCTGCCGACCGTGTCTTCAAGGTTTCAAAGAAAGGAACGGTGATAAGCACCAAGACAGGTCAGGTCTTGCTTAAGGCGAATGCGTATGTGGGCTTCAATGTGGACATCGTGGAGAAACCTATCTATATGGAGTTGTCCGACGAGGGAGGGCATTACATCCTGCACGGCAATGGCTGGGCGCTGATAGAGATAAACAGTGAAATAAAGATTACGCCCAATTACAATTCAAAACTGAAGCTGGAACATCGTTCTTCTCGCTCGGTGGCAGGTGTGTATGTGGATTCCTTGATTATCAATGTGGAACATTTGCAGAATCTGCATGCCCGTTTGGCAACCGTGAGGACAGAACTGGACAAACTGAATGCAGAGTATGACAACCTTTTGGAACGGAATACATCCGAAGGTGCCTTGAATCGTTTGGAAAAGAAAATCCGGGAAGTGGAGACCACCGTCTCATCTTTGTCCAAGGAACTGGACGAACTGTCATATATCAGCGTCAAGGGCGAAGGTACCAATGAAAGGGTGATAGATGCCGAGGAAATACTTGCATTGAAGAGCAAGGAAAAGAGAAAATATAATGTCATTCTTCAATCCAAACCTCAGGACGGTGGGGCAACTGCTCGTCCATCAGTGACATCTCAGTATGTGCATTTCAAGGTTACTCCCAACAATGCTATGGTGGAGCTGGACGGTCAGATGCTTGAAGTGGTAGATGGCACAACTACCAAGCGTATGCCCTTTGGCACATATTCGTATAGGGTGCAAGCCCCACGTCATGCCGTAAAGAGTGGAACAATCGTTGTAAACGATCCAAAGAACAAGCACATAGTAAACATATCCCTTGAACCTCAGTATGTCAATGCCAGGTTCTCCGTTGCCAATAATGCAGAGATATGGATAGACGAACGGAAGCGAGGCACTGGCTCTTGTACTTTGGAGTTGGGATTTGGCATATATATGGTAGAATGCCGCCTCCCTGGTCACAAACCATCTCAGCAGGAGATACAGATAGACAGAAATAGTGCCACAGGTACAATAACGCTTACTCCTCCCACTCCCGTATATGGCTCGGTAGATATAAACTCCACTCCAGCCGAGGCTGAGATATGGATAGACGGCAAGAAGGTGGGCACTACGCCTATGTTCTTGTCCGAATGCCTTATAGGCAAGCATGAAATTCTGCTGAAGAAGTCTGGCTACAAGGACAAGAAACATATCCTCCTTGTTAGTGAATCCCAGACGTCTGCCATATCGGAGTCTTTGGAGAAGGGAATGCCACTTGGCGCTGTTGACCTCGGTCTTCCTAGCGGAACCTTGTGGGCTGACCGCAATGTCGGTGCAGATTCTCCAGAGGACTACGGCGACTACTTTGCCTGGGGCGAGACATCAACAAAGAGAACTTACAATTGGAGCACCTACAAGTGGTGCCGAGGGTCGAATGACACCATGACCAAGTTCTGTACCAAAAGTTCTAACGGTACCGTAGACAACAAGACCGTCCTCGACCTTGAGGACGATGTCGCCTACGTCAATATGGCTGCAGATTGGCGTATGCCCACCTATGATGAACTGAAAGAACTCAAGAGCAAGTGCACCTGGACTTGGACCAGCCAAAAAGGTACAAAGGGTTACAAGGTAACCGGTCCTAATGGCAAGTCAATCTTTCTCCCCGCTGCCGGCTATCGCATCGATAGTTACCTCTACAATGCAGGCTCCCGCGGCTACTACTGGTCGGCTTCGCTCTACGAGAGCGGTCCGGACTACGCGTGGTACTTGATCTTCGATTCCGGCAGTTGCAGCACGCGCTACTTCTGCCGTTTCTTCGGCCACACAGTGCGTGCTGTGGCGCGCTGAGAATTTGTGCATCCCCAAAAGAGGACAAAAAACTCCAAATGAACAAATTATATACAACAATAATATTAGTCTTGTTGGCGGCATTGTATTTTGCCTTCGGACAAGGGCAAGAGAATGAAGTGTCACCCTTGCAAGAAAGGGAGACTTCTCTGTCTGTAGATACAGAAAGTGTCCGCTATGAAATCCCCGTTTCCACCAAAGAGCGTGCGGAAATTATCTTGGAGCAATACAGTTACATCGTGTCCTACAACCCCGACCTTTGTATCCCCAACTGGGTGGCATGGGAACTGAACGCTGAGAAACTGGTAGAGAGGGAGAGTCGCAACAGCAAGTTCATGCCCAATCCCAAACTTCCCGAGGACATGGCGGTTACCACAAAGGAATATACCGGTAGCGGATGGGATAGGGGACACATGTGCCCTGCCGGCGACAACAAGTACCATTGGCGTGCCATGAACGAGAGTTTCTACATGACTAACATCTGTCCGCAGAATCACAATCTGAACCGTGGCGACTGGAAGGAACTGGAGGAGGCATGCCGCCTCTGGGCAGAGGTGGAACCCGTCTACATAGTGTGCGGCCCCATCAACTACCGCACGCCCAAGTATGGCTACATAGGCAAGACGTTCAGGATACGCATCCCCGATGCTTTCTTCAAAGTGGTGCTTACCGGCATGCAGAGCGGCAATCCCCGTGCCATAGGTTTCATCTACAAGAACGAAGCCGGCAACAGCAAGCGGGATAAATATGTCAACTCCGTGGACGAGGTGGAACGTATCACCTCCATGGACTTCTTCTCTGCTCTGCCAGACGATGTGGAGACACGCATAGAGGCTGACTATGACCTAAGGGAATGGCAATGATTTCGCCGTACTTTTTTCCAAAAGATAAAATGAACACTTGATTGTCACCCATCATTTTTCATAGTTACAACATCTGTCTTTATCTTTGTCCTAAGCATATACCAGCAATCATGGGATACCGCCTTTGAAAGCAAAACATTGCTTCCATGGCGGTGTCGCATTTCGTAGTCCTGAATCCTCTTATATGTTAATGTCTCAGTACCAACACAGAGGTACTGGCAATGGTACTCAGTAAGTATGCTATATCGTGTGTGTGCTACGTGTGGCACATACAATTAACTGTCTGTAATGACACCTTTTGCTAAGGATTTACATGATTATATCACTTATTTGAACTCTGACCTGCCGGTCTAAGGTACTCACGTTCGGAAAAATCAAAATTTATTTGCTTTTTCGCTCACTTAATCGTAACTTTGTAGTAAGGTATAGATAAATCTTTTTAAGAAAACGGAATCAAGAAGATAGAAATAGCCTGGTCAGAATTGTCTGCAGCAGAAGAAACAGAGATTCTGCAGGCGATAGATGCTCATTGGGAAGAACTGAACAAGAGCATTGATGCTGTATTTGCAGGTAAAAAGATAATGATTAAAAAACTAAAATAGGAGGAACAGCGATATGTGCAGATTCAAGGATACAGACTTAGGTATAAAGAAATTGGACTTTGGTGTAAAGCGTGGTGCTATGGCTGTTTACCTAACTGATGGTCGAGAGGTTATTGTCCCTGTATCAATGTTTCCCGACATCAAGCGTCTTACCATGGCACAACGTGAGGACTATATGATTATGGATAATCAATATTTCTCTTTCGAAGCACTCAGTAAAATATATTCCATCAAGGACGTGTTAAGATACTGAATTTCATCTTCGCCCCAAGTCCTCTTGTAAAACAATGTATAAGGCATAGAACCCATCAAGTTCTGTGCCTTTCTTTTGCAACCTCTCCTTAAAATCCCCCCACCAGCATCCCAAGCATGAATGCTACGATATGCCATTGCCGATAGTATATACTCTTACGTCCATAAGTATAGTATTCTTGTACCTGTAAGTATAGTATACCGTTTTGGGTGGTATGTGAGGGATATATAATAGGTGTCTTTTATAAATCTTTTTATATGATAAAAGTGCTTTTCGTCCTCTAAAAGGATAGTTTTTGGATTTATTTTCTTACCTCTGACCTGTCGGTCTAAGTTACTTTCGCTCGGAAGTAAAAATAAATCGAAATTAATTTTGTACTTCTCTCGCTTATTCGTAACTTTGCTTTCGTCTCACGCCGATTACGCCCTTTAGGGACGTGGGTGGTTGGTGGACAAGACATATATAAAGGCGTTTACTACGCTTTGGTTTTGACGTTCTGAAATCGTAGGAAAATTTCAATCGTAGTCAAGAACAAAGCAACGTGAATGTCCTTCGTGGGTATGTTATATATACATGCCTCACTTTGCCGTACAGCCATTGGTGTATCCTATTGTCACCAGTGTGCAGGGTATGGCGTTGTGATGGTCATATATACACATATCGGCGTGGGCTCTGGGTACTCAAAAATAGGCTAAAATCAGTTGTTAGAGATTTAGAGATTTGTTCGTGTAAACAACTGAAAATAAGGCAAGAATCAGCAAAAATAGAATCTTAAACTATCTTAACGAGAGAGCGATTAGTTTAGGATATAGGGGAACATTCTCGGTAATAGTTTTTATCTTTGCATCGAAAATTTTAAACGCAAGATAAAAATGAAAATTACAACTTATTTAACAGATTGCAAGCGCAAGGTCGCTGAGCAGAGTTCGCTCCTTAATAATATCGGGAGCGAGGAAAACGCATATCTGTGTTTTCGTTTGCGTGACAAGAATCTCGATCTCAAAGTGAGAACGGACATCCTTGTCATGAGTGAATTATGGGATAACGACATCCCTGGTTATGGCAAGACAAGGAAACTTTCTTCTGCTGACAAGAAGAAGGTCAATACTCTTGCCACTGACATCATCACCAAGTTATCAGATGAGTACGATGCCGAAACGGCTGATGCAGTTTGGGTACGAGAAGTAGTGAACTGCTGTATGTTCCCTATTGTTGAACAGAAGCGTTCCACTCCAACCTTCATTGATCGCTTTGAGCAATACCTCAATGAGCATAAGATGGCAGAAAACTCGTACAACATCTATAAGCCTACCCTCAAAAAGTTGAAAAGGTATGAGGCTTACAAGAGGGAGATAGATGGCATCAAGGATTTCCACCTCTATGTTGAGACCATCACATCCGATGATTACCACGACTTCGAAGAGTACATACAGTGCGAACACGAACTGTTCAAGGAGTATGGTGATTTCTATTCTCAGTTCGGTTTGAAAGGTGTCAGTGTTCCCAAGCCAATGGCAATAGTCAGCATAACCTTTATGATACGCCATCTACGAACCATTCACCATTGGTGCATAAAGCAAGGCTATACCACAAACAAGTCCTGTGACCAGGTTTCCAATCCAGATCCAACGCTCGGCACACCTATATATTACATTAGAGGAACGAGACAAGATTTACAATGCAGACCTCAGCAAGCATTGCATGTCGATACGGATGGCGCGTGACTTCTTCATGTTTCAGTCGCTGATAGGATGCAGAGTCGGTGACCTCCGCAAGCTGACATACGACAACATCCATGACGGAGTGCTGACCTACATCCCCCATAAGACAATGGGCAGACAGGGAAACTCTGTAGATGTTCCTCTCAACTCCAAGGCAAAGGAGATTCTTGCAAGGAACTTTTCTGACGGACACCTTCTCTTCCCTCATCACGCAGTAACCACCAATACCGCTGCGTTGAACAAGGAGATTAAGAGACTATTTACTATCTGTGGGATAACAAGAATGGTGACTGTCAGAAATCCAGTTACCGGAGCAGACGAGCAGAAGCCGATAAATGAGATTGCATCAAGTCACATGGCAAGACGCACCTTCATCGGTAACCTCTACAAGAAGGTTAAAGATCCCGAGCTCATCTGTTCCATGACTGGACACACAAAGGGCAGTCGTTCCTTTTCACGATACAGAGAGATAGACGAAGACATCAAGATAGAATTGGTAAACCTCATTAACTAACATCAGAACAACGACAATATGAAGGTAACAGCATTTATCAGACAGGCTACGGTCAAGGGAACTCCCAACGAGACCGTACATATATACTTCCGTGTGCGTGATGGCAAGACGGACATCAAGGCTGCAAGCGAACTCTCCATCAATCCTAACCATTGGAACGCAGAGAAGCAAGGCTACAAGTCACGCGTATCACTCGTAAGCGAATCTGCCAAGGTTGATTTCGAGAAGAAGATTAGCGAACTGAAAACGCTTATCTCAGAGAAATACTACCGAGGTGCAGATGGCGAATGGTTGAAGACTCTCATTGAAGAGTATCACCATCCAGACATAAACAAGCGTATAAGCAAGAACAAGGAGAATCTCTTGCAGAACCGCATCCGTCAGTATGCAGAGAATCGTCCGCTTACCCCAAGAGCAAAGTTGCGCTTGCTGGGTATAGCCAAGAAGGTTGACCGCTACACTGAGTACATGAAGACAATCATGAAGCGCAGAAACTTCGGACTCAACGTTGACACGATGACATCCGATGACTTGCGTTCACTCCAGGCATTCATCTGTAAGGAGGTTGACTTCTACGACGAATATCCCGAACTTTATACAGACATTGAAAAGGGCTATGCGCCACGCGAACAGTCAGAGAACAGTCTCAACACTATATTTCGTCGCATACACACAGTCATCAACTATTGTCTGAAGAACAAGCTCACCACCAACGATCCATTTGCGACCTTCGAGACACCAAAGGTGATATACGGACCACCTTTCTATCTCAACCTTGAAGAGCGAGACAAAGTCTATTATGCAGACCTCAGCGATTGCTGTAGAGGAATGCAGGTGTATCGAGACATCTTCATGTTCCAGTGTCTGATTGGGTGTCGTGCAGGTGACTTGCTCACTCTGCGCAAGGACAACATCGTTGACGGAGCAGTTGAATACATTGCAGAAAAGACCAAGGGACATAACCCTCGTACCATTCGTGTGCCACTCAACGACAAGGCAAAGGCTATCCTTGAAAAGTACAATGACCTTGGTGACCGCATCCTACCAAAGTTTAACTATAGCGACTACAACAAGAACATCCGCAAGATTCTCAAGCATGTCGGCATTAACAGAAAGGTCGTTGTCATCAACCTCATGACAAGAGAGTCAGAGATGAAGCCGTTGTGCGATGTCGCAACAACCCATACTGCACGCAAGACCTTCATTGGAAACCTCTATAAGAAAGTGAAGGATCCAAGTTTTGTTGCATCACTCTCTGGTCATACTGATGGTAGCCGTGCCTTCGCTCGCTATAGTGAGATTGACATGGAAATGAAGCGTGAGTTAGTGGAGATGATAGACTAATAGAATGTGTAAATTATCGGCAATAACCTCCAGGAATTGCCGATAATTTACCTTTCAACTACTAAAGAAATATAAAAATGGGCTCAAATGCGTAAATATTATAGAAAAACCTTGGTTAATCAAATTTTGTTCAGTAATTTTGCAGTGTTCATCAATTTATGAACACGTGTAATACAGTGAACAATGGCATCAATTAAAGAAAAAGAACTAATAGCTCAAGCGTGCATAAACCTTTCAGGCAAGCTGGGGGGAAGTGAAATTTCAAGTGCTATGTCACGAAATAGAATCCTTGATTCAACTATTTCTGTGGCAGATACTACTTTTGGTGTAATAGCAAAAAGTGTTGTCATGAGCTCAAACATGTCTTTTACGATACAACAAGCCAAGGATGCACATGAAGCAACAAACCTACCAATTCTGTTAGTGTTAGGTTATGTTCAGCCATCTATTATGCAGGCCCTGTATGATAACGGAATTAGTGTGATTGATTATGCTGGAAACTGCATGATCAAGCATGGACTTCTGTGTGTGAATGTCTCTGGTCAGAAGAATACATATAGGAATGACATTAAGAGTCACGCCCTATCAGAAGGTGCAATCAAACTTATATATCGATTCCTTTCTGACAAATCCTTCATAGGCAAGGCATATCGAACCATTTCAAGTGAGACAGGCATGTCTCTCGGCTCTATCAAGAATACTATTGAAGAACTGACCAACAGGCAATTTGTCATGCATACAGACAAAGGCAGGAAACTCATTAACGAGGACAAGTTGCTGGAACTCTGGGTTCAGGCATACAATCAGACCATCAGACCTAAACTGATGCTCAGAAGAATGAGTTTCAGGACAGACGAGATGCGTAGCAAATGGCAGGATATGAATCTGCCAGAGGGCATGTCATGGGGCGGTGATTGTGGTGCATACCTTACAGATGGTTATCTCGTTCCAGGTTCGTTCGATATATACACATCAAAGCCAAGTGCAATGTTGATGACAACAGGTATGGTAATGCCAAATGAGAATGGAGAAATCACTCTATACCAGAAGTTCTGGAATGATGACGATGCCACCAAGGTTGCACCAAATCTAATAATTTATGCTGACCTCATGAATAGTGGCGACAGCCGCCAGATAGAGGCAGCACAAAGATTGATAAAGAATGGAATATAAGATAGACAAGGCGAAGTTTGCCAATGATCCTCTGTACGAGACATTAGGTGCTTTACAGAAATCATTGGAGCAACTGAATCTCCAGTTGTATGTTGTCGGAGCATGTGCAAGAGACATAGCTATGAAAGTTCTTAATGTACCAGCTTCGGCAAGACGTACCATTGATATTGACGTTGCCATCGCTCTTGATAATTGGGAAATGTTCGATAAAGTATCTCTGTTGCTTCAACAGAACCATTTCAAGAAGGATCCGTATGCCAAGCAGAAGTTCTATTATAAAGGTGAGGACGGAACAAACGACTATGAAGTTGATGTCGTTCCGTTTGGACCTCTTGCAAACAACGAGGTAATAGGATGGCCTCCTGAGGGCAATCCGGAAATGTCGGTAAGATGTTTTGAGGATGTTATGAAGGATGCAGACACCATTATCGTGGACGAGAATGTACGGTTCTGCATAGCATCGCTAAGTGGTCAGTTCCTGGTAAAACTCGACGCATGGATAGACCGTCACCTGAAAACGGATAAGGATGCCCGTGATATGTTCTATATCATAGACAACTTCTACTGGACTTCCATCGTTGATAAGTTTCCACCACCAGAGCAGGTGACCAATTCCGATGACCCTGCGTTTGATGACTTCGTAGCAGGGGCACAATGGATAGCATCAGAACTCCGTTCATTACTATCAGATGAACACCGTGCGTATTATGTGGATTTCATCAATAGCGAGCTGTCATTAGAAGATAACAGCAAACTCGTTCAGCATCTTGTTACGGCATCGAACAATAGTAACGTGCGTAACTACTCAAACATAAGACTCGCATTACAGAACATCGTAAACATTCTTTCAGCATGACAACAGAACTATTCACCAAAGGCTATGACAGCCAGAATGAGGACTACTGCAAGGTGGTAGAACTCGAAGGACGTACTCTTGTCATCATGGCTGATGGCATGGGAGGATTATCACTCGGTGCTGAAGCTGCAGAGTGTGTATGTGAGGGTATTGCCGAATACGTTTCCAAGAATCTTGAAGCAGACAACCTTTGGCAAGAGGCTTTCAAGTATGCAGACAACAAACTCCATGAATTGAGCCTTGCAAACCATAGCAATATGGGAGCAGCCGTAACGGCACTGATAATCACAGAAACATCATGTGAGGTTGCTTGGCAAGGTAATGTTCGCCTATATCTGTATAGAGACAATCAGCTACAGCAACTCACCACTGACCATGTGATGGATATAGGTTATGGGCAGAAGATGCTTACACGCTGTTTGAAAGGAGGAGGTTTGCGTGATGACGTTCCGACAAAGAACATACCATTGCAGACGGCTGATATTCTATTCTTGTGTACAGATGGATTCTATAATATCCACGAACAAGAATTATCACCTGGCAATGCAATTGCTCCAAAAGAAGGCATCATGACTGATGATGCAACATGTCTGACAATCAAAATCAATTAGCACATGACATAAGAAGAAATATACGAAGAGCTCGAAATTACATACGGCAAGCCGCCCAGGACTACATCAGAGAAAAACATGATATGGCTGAAGGGTGTACTGGAAGAGCATATCATTGAAGGCGAGTTCAATGAAGATGTTCCAAAGCCAAGTCTTGACGCATTGGCAATGACCCTCATCGCAATCACGACCTATGACATTCCGATGGAAGAACTTGCAGCCAAGAAACCTGCAATAAAACGCACGCTTCTCTGGTTCATCGTGAAGTGCAATAATCATTATGACGAGATAGACGAAATAATGCATCAACTCATGCATAAGTCATATAAGGGTCTCAAACTTTTCATGATTACCAGGATGCTGAAGATCTTCAAGTGGCTGTCCATGCAGGAGATTCCGACAAAGTTGATTGAGGTGGTCTTGCATCCAGAACATTACGATGACATAAGTGAAGGTCTTCACCAGCTTATTAGTCCCAACAAGATTGAAAGTGCTGTACTATATATAATATGTGCAATAGAAGACGGACTCCTTCCTATGGATGTCAGCCGTTCGCTCATGATAAAGGAGTTTGAACTTACTCCGAACAAGAGCGCCTACCATCGCTACTTCTCAAAATACTTCACCTATGCGGCAAATTTGAACGAGCAAGAAAAGAAATGGCTCGAAACACAAAAGGAGAAGCGGAAGATTACACTGCGTTTAACCATCGGTTATACGAGAAAAGATGACGGAAGCATCAAGTTCCTTGGTCGCACCCTTACCGCACGTAATGCACTGCTTTACCTCATAGCAAAACTACGCCGATTCCTTGATCTTAAGCGACTCATAAAGGAATCATAAAAATACATCGTCCTCAGCAAAAAATCCACAATCGGACACTTGCTGAGGACGATTTTCTTTGTTTTTTGTGTAAAACTTTTTAAGCCAGTGGACTACAGTGGACAGTCCAAATCTGTCCTTTACAGGTATAATTATCAGTCAATTAAAAAGTATTACCTTTGAACCGCCATTCAGAATCTCAGCTGGATTGGCGGTGTTTCTTTTTCCTGAAGCTGTCGTATTTAGAGCACCCTGAGAACTTAGTGAGACAGCGCAGTGTTTTACCTCTAATATAGCATATATGGAGTTAAACGAAATCATCAAGTCTGGCAACAACGTCATGCTCGTTGTCTCTTCCAACGATCTCCTGCGCTTTGCAGATACCATTGTCCAAAAAGCACTGGAGAATCACGCCAATGAGGAAACTCAGCAGCGTAAGGAAGACGAAGCCGAAGAAAAGTTCCTTACTCGAAAAGAAGTGAAAAGTATTTTCGACGTATGTGACAGCACCCTTTGGTCTTGGCATAAGCATGGACTTCTTTGCCATCGCAAATTTGGCAGAAAGTGTGTCTATGCTCTCTCAGAAATCCGTCGTTTCATGAACGACCATGTAGAGAAAGACACCGCAGCCGGCTATGTCAAGTGGCATGAGGTCAAGGCTAACTTACCAGACTAGCAACGTGCAGTGGTGGGTGGGTAGGACTATTTACATGCGTTCTTGTCTGGTCAACATGAACGCCAACACGAATGCCATCTGACCAATGGCGGTAACAGCAGATATTATGTATTCTATCAGCAATATCGAAAAGACCGAGAACCTGATCATTCAGGTCTCACAGTTGAAGCATCGTGTCGAGAATCTGAAGAACGTCCTTCGCAACGGCAAGGATGTACTCACTCTCGAAGAGGCTTCGCTCTATACAGGAATTTCTCGCAGCACTCTGTACAAGTTGACAAGCGCACACGAGATTCCATACTACAAGCCTCATGGCAAACTTATCCTCTTTGAACGCAAGGAACTCCTCGCATGGGTTCGTTCTAACCGAATCCCTGCAAAATGCGAAGAAGAGGAAGAAGAGCCTCAGAACTAATCAGAAGAATCAACTAATGTATATACATATGGAGAATTCTACTGATACCCGACTCATCCTTTCACTGTCACTTCAGGACATTGACAACCTTATCAAAGACTTGAAGCCGACACATAGGATGTATCGCTTTGCATCTCTACTACGTCATGCCGCAGAAACCGATGGCACGCAGACAAAGCGTAACATCGGCTACAGCGTGAAGACTGGTCAGGTAGGTGCTTCGCATTCGGAACTGGGCAAGGAATGGAACTGCAATCGCAGTACTGCCACTCGTTTCCTCAAAGAACTGGAGGCAGATGGTCTCGTAAAGGTTGAGACAGGAAACGTTTCATCCGTCACAGACATCAAGTGTCTGCTTGGATGGCAGTGTGGCGACAAGGTCACTCCAAACCTTTCGAGTGATAATAAACTTGTATATCAACTTATTAACTAACCACTTTTAGCATTATGGGTAAGATTATTGTTTTCACAAATGTCAAGGGCGGTGTAGGTAAGACGGTGATGTGCAGCTACTTTGCAAGCTTCCTCACACAGAAAGGCAGACGTGTTGCTGTTGTTGATGCTGACATACAGCAGTCTTTGTCTGACCATCGAGAGGATGACCTTCTGAAGTACCCCAATTTGCCAGTACCTTGGCAAATCAAGTCCTTCGCAGGTATGTCACCAGAGGCAGTTGCCAACACATTGTCTAACCTGAAGAACCTCTCTTATGATGTTATCATTGATTGTCCTGGCAATATCATTGATCCTAATCTCAAAGCCATCTACAGCATAGCAGACATTGCTGTGGTTCCGATTCACTATGATCCAGACTCTATGAGAGGCACAATGAGGTTCGTCAGATTGTTCAAGAAGAACTTCCGCGCAAGAATGTTCTTTTTGCCGAACAACATATCCGGCATTGAGGAGAACCGAGACTCTGTGAAGGAACTTCGTGACAAGACATTCGCTATACTCAAAGACTTTGGGTATCTCACAGCGAGAGTTAAGAGATGTATTACCGTTGCTGACTATAGCACTATACTCCCTTTGACTTACTTTCAGAAGAACGCTGTCAAATATCCGTTTCAGCCAATCATTGAAGAGCTGGAGAAAGGAGGTGTTGAATAATGGACGATTTTGAAAACGCATTCGGCAGTGCGTTTAATGACTCTGGTACCAACAAGGTTGTAGAGGATTCTCAAAAGAAAGAAGAGTCAGATTTGGAGAAGGAGCAGCCAGATGGTCATAGCACTCCAGAACCTGTTGTTTCGTCTTCAACCGAGAGCAATACAGATGCTCAACCTATCCGCAGACGAGGGCGCAAGAAAAAGACTGTCGCAGATTGCGACGGTGGTTCTACAACTGAAGTCGGACACTTTTCTTGCATCTGTGATTCTAAACTGATTGCTCAGGTCAGAGCCCTTGCTTGGAAGGAACACATGACCGTCAGAGCTGTTGTCGAGAAGATGTTTTCAACCTGCATTTCGAAGTATGAGAAGAAGCATGGAGCCATTGAGGTTGAACAGACCAAGTCCACCGATGAACTCTTCTGACCTCTTTACCTTATCGCACACGATTTTTCTTTGCCCCGTGCAGACACCGAACTAATCTCTGGTTCCTTGTCTGCACATTTTTTGTATAGCCATATATTTATGACATTCCTCTACCCTGTAGAAGATATCAGCCTATAGGCATATACACCTCCTCAAGGTATAGGGTTATCCTTGTATAATCTTATAGCCTTATAGGTTGGTTACTGATATACAGATGACATGTTGTATATCTTCATACTCATTATACAGCATATACTCACTCCTACATAGTAATACGGAGTATAGCATTATACACTTATTCGTCATATAGGGTTATAAAGTTATAGGCGTATATGTGTATCTGTTGATACAATCTATAGCATGTGTCCCATTATACGGCTATAACCAGTATATCCGTATAGCGTTATACAAGATATGAGCCTACAGCAGTATCATGTTATACAATGTATATATGTATAGCATTATACAAGATACAAACCTCTAGCAGGTATAGGTGTATATCTTGGGATGACCTAAAATGAGCAAAGGATGTATATTGCTTTATTGTGTATAGCCTTATACATTGGCGCATTCCAATATCACCTTCAGAAGTCACATGTATGTATATTCCTATATCATGTATAACAATATAAGGCTTATACACTGAGGATGTTACAAACCCCTGATAACTACCAAATCCGATGTGGTTAAATGCGCAGCAGAATCCGCTATCGTCACAGGCTTGTAATGCGCAGCAGAATCCATCTGATTCTGGTGTCTCGCCATGCGAATCTCTTTTCCCTATCGTCTATAGTTCAACGACTTCAAGCCAACTTCTACTTCCTCATGTTCCAACATAGGCCTTGTGGTTATTACCATAGAGAAGCCCACAAGCAGCTCAAATTTCGCATTTCTGCCTCTCGGACGTATAAGTGACCGCCGAACGACTTTCATGCGTTCTGGAGCGATTTTAAGCCCTTGTTGGAGTCATCTTGTGACTGGTTTACTCCTGACGGTCTTTCTGATTGGTGTTTTTTCAAGTAATCGTAGCACTGGGCTTGCCCATGTGCCATGTTTATACAGTATCGGGAAGCCTAATTCCCCTGACATGCTGTCGAGGGGCGGCTTCTGCCACTGATTTGACTGCAAGCAATAGATGTAAAAGTTCTGGATTTGGGATCGGGCTTTTGAAAAACAGTCTGCCATATCTGACCCTTTATTCGGAATCTGAGCTTGCTCCCTACGAAGAGATTCCCAGGCGTTAATGGAGGTTAATGCGTATTAGGCTACGCGTTTGAAAAACGCCTTGCCGAGACGTGTTAATAGATGTTAACGCTTATTAGGCTAAGCGTTTTTGAAAAACGCGGCTTTACTCTGTTTACGAAAGTTAACGGTAATTAGGCTTACCGATTTCAAGAAATCTCGTCTTTCACCTGATGCTGTTTTACACATCCATGATGCCTTGATTGGAACTTTGGAGTAACGCCTGAGCCTGCTCAGAGTGCCACCCAAATTACTGGGTGGGGAGCATAATCCCCATTTCCCTTCAGCAAATGGACTATGCTCCCAAATAGCAAGCTGGAGAAGTAAGGCTAAAACTCGTTAGCACGAGATTGAATCGCATGGTCATGCGCACCTGATGGTATTTCTGATTGGTATTATGCTCTGGCGAAGGAGCTTGTTCCTGTTTCCACTGTTTTGAAAAAACGGGGAGCCTAATCCCCGTTTTGATTTGTTAACAAAACAGGGTGACCGCTGCAAGGCAAGCCTTTCTGGTCATTTCTGAAGCAAGTTCAGAGTCATAGAGAAGAAATGCACGGCAAAACTCTGGAACCAACAGGATGGCAAAAATGGGAAAGTCATCTGTATAAAACTAAATTGTCTGAACTTGTCAATAGTATCATGATAAGTTCAGACAAGGTTATTATATTATGTATCATCATCAAACCATTTTACGCACCAAATTCTAATGGTCAGAACCTTCGATTATGCGCAGCAACAATCGTCTTTACGAAATAAAAACAATCGGTCTATGTAGTTTAAAATGTTCAAAACCATGATTCATCTGGATTCGTACCTAAATAATGTTGCCTATCACATATATGAGAACATCATCATCGTCACTGACGAATAATTCATACTGATTGTTGTTTTCAAACTAAACAAACTATATGGTCAAAACCTTATTTAGCAAATCGTCGGATTGGTTCACAGAACCTTTCTTCTTTTATCGTTAATCGCTAAGTACATTGTTGATAAACAAGAAATCGTTTCTATTCAATCTTAGAATTATACTGTGTGTATAATGTTTGTACCCATGAAAAACAGAGTACAACATCGATATTAATGACGAAACAATGGGACAAAATTGCTTAAAAGAATCCGACAGATTATAGGCGTTTCTGCTAATAACCTGTCGGTAGAATGTTTATCTTTCGCTGAAATCTACATCACTTTCGCAGAAGGTTATGTCTTCCAAACCACCATCAAATGTAATTGGCTTCAGAGAAACACAGACCTTTGTAATGCCGCTTCTTCGGATAGAAATAGTTGAGTTACTCTTCATGTTTATTACCTTGCCATCCTCGGTTGTGATCTTCAACTTCAGGCTACAGTAGTCACCCTTTGGCAGAATTACATTGAAGTCAGTACCATTACATGCACTTAGCTCAACAGGACAGGCACAAAGGAGAGTCACGCCGTTGTTGCCACAGACTACAGCTGCACCAGTATTGTCGATAGAGAAGGAACCTGCAAGTCCTCTACCATCAGCAAGTACACTGACATTCTTTACCTTTACGGTACTGCCAGTCTCATTCTTGAGGCATAGACGGAAGATACCACAGAGATTCTTGAACGAAAGGGTCTTGTTACAGGTTTCTGCATACATCGGGAAGTTCTTTACATTTCCTGGTATGTATTCCTGAACCAAAGGCAGCTCCAGATTCTGAGGATTCAAAGAGGATGGATAGAACGCCTTGAAGGAAGAGGCGTTACAGCTGATGTTGCCAGACTTTCTTGTAAAGGTAGCATTGGAACCAGCATTGTCAGTAGCATAGATTGCTGATGTATAACCATCAGTGATACTGATTTCATCACCAGCTTGCCAACTGAGTGTATAGTTACCATTGGAGTTGGGAGAACTTGACACCGCAGTTCTAGTGGACACTTTGTTACCGCAGTTATCCTCGATAGTTGCTTCAAACTCGGGAGTAGTTGTTGCAGTAACGTTGATGTTGAGGTCAACTATCATTTCCTCAACGAGTTCAGACTGGCATGATGCCATTGCAAAAGCAGTTGCTACAACTGCAAAAGCACAGAAAAGTTTCTTTGTCTTCATAATTGTTTATATTGAAATAAAATGATTTCGGACTCTGTTGCCTGTATATTAGCAATAGAGCCCGATTATATTTCTGTCCTATCAGAAAAACAAAAAAATCTTTTCAATTCCTTCCCTTATCTATAGATAAAAAATGTTGGCATAATTGAACTTTGTCAGTTCTGACTGGGAGTCATCTAACGCAAGCATCCTATCAGGAATCTCATACAATAGGCTGCCTTCATCTAATAACTGGCGTAAACGTGAGACAAATTTCACATTCTCATAAGAGAGCTCATCTTCGGATGTGTGAATGCCATACTGTTCGGCTTCGGACAGTTCTGAGATAATCATTCCTGTATATAGTCCATGCAAACCTTCTGATTTTGCAAAAAGATCGGCATTGCAGAATATACCTACGATGTTATGCCGATTCTGTAACCAGTGACGGTGAGGATGACCTACAATTACATTGTCAAAACCTTCCTTGTGACTGTCTTCACGATAATACAGTCCTTTGTCTGAGCCATGACCAAGAAGCATAATCTGAGCAGCTGGTGAACAATGGTGAAAAAGATGGTTCATCTCCTTGCTTGTCAACTTATTAGTATAGACGGTTATATCTGACCACCCTTCATAGAGAGCAGTCAGAAAATCGGTTGTGTGGTCTTGCGGATGGATGATAAGTCGTTTCATTGTTATTCTTTAATCTGAATGATTATGCCAGAGTAGTTGTCTTGAGAGTCCTTCTCGCAGAGGAACTTGATGACATCAGCAACTTGTTCCGGTGTGCGGTCATCCAGAAGTCGATCCTTCATAATGTCTGGACGCACATACTTGTTGACACCGTCTGAGCAGAGGAAGATAACATCCCCTGGTTGTATCTCGAACTCACGAATGTCGGGCACTGCCACCTCGGGACGATATGAGAAGAAGCATTTTGCTACTGTTTCCCAACCAAACTGAAGGTTTACATGGTCTTGTGTCTGATAGACCACATCACTCTCAACATGACTCACATCTGCTGTCTCAGCAAACTTCTCCCAATCAGAGAATCCTTTCCTGAGCAAGTAGCAACGACTGTCACCGACATGTGCTATAGTGACCTTGTTGTCCTCTATACTTGCCATTACCATGGTAGTACCCATCTGCACGTGTCCCATGTCGAAGCTCTTGCGGTCAATGGCGACAGATGCTTTGTGGCATACTTCGTGTACCTTCTTCTCGCAGTCTTTGAACTCAGGTTTCTTCAGCCAATAGTTAGCAAACACATCACCTACAGTATGGCTTGCCAAATCGCCCATGGCATGACCTCCCATACCATCACACAGCACAAACAATGTTCTATACTGTTCGGGCATCTCAACTACACGGATGTAGTCTTCGTTATATGGGCGAGTACCAGCCTCGCTAAATGTAGTATATTCTATTTTCATTTTGTTTTATATGCTATATAATCCTCCAACTTTGGTAATTTGTCAGTTCCTTCACTATAAGTATGTTGCAAGCAAGTATTCGCCTTGCTATATGGAACTATTGCATGATATTCACCTGCAGCGAAGCAATCAATCTGATAAGGATGATAAGTGACTACTATTCCTTCTGGCAATAGGGCGAAATGAGGCAATGGAAAGTTGTTAAGGGAGAACTCCTCTTTTATTGCAGTTTCCCAACCTGACCATTCATCACATTCGTATTCATGAACAAGAAGAGATTTCCATATATCATCTATGTCCTCATCAAACATTGGAGTATGGAAGGAGAAGGCTTGCTGCATGAAATCCGCCATTGAAGAGTCCTCATTATACAAGACATCATGCCATTCTTTGAGAGAAAGCATTACCTCCTTACGGAGCTGTACCAACTTTGACGGCTTGACAGCGTTTGCAGCTGTAAGTATTGTCTGTCTCTTCTTGTCATAAGTAATATAGTACGATCTAGGCATTCCATGAAGTCCTCCCTCATAGATATAAGCACTATATTGGTAAGTCACATAGTCTGGTGTGTCAACAATCAGACGTGTACTAATATCACAATTCAAATCTATACTTAGGGTGTCCTTTACCTGATAATTACTACGACAAAGCTTTTCCCAAAACATTCCATAGTTATCAAGTGTGCTCATAAATTCATCATAGGAAGGTTTTCTTCTTCCATTAAAGTCCTTCTGATACCCCAAAAGAGAAAATGCATCGTTCTTTATGGCATCAGACATCCACTCTCGAATAGTAACATCAGCCATAGTTTCACCCTCGGGAACATCTAAATCAACTGAAAAGCCGATTCCTTCACTCTCGTATTCAGTTAAAGGCTTGATATGGAAGTCTTTAACGACTCTTTTTGCCAGAATCGGTGCCGTTGCCTTGCTCCCTTTGTAGTCATACAATTCGCCCAAGGTAGCACAAAGTTTTCTAGCTCCATCTATTAAGATAACGCTCTGCTTTGTTTTCCCCGATTGACAATAACAGTTGCCTTTCATTGCAATATACTTGCCATCAGAATAGCAGATTGTATCTCCAGTAGAGAAGGCTTGCAAGTCATTCCATTCGCCCAAGTATGTTAGGTTGGTGGTGCTGCATGGAAGCTTGTATTGGACTCCAGTGTCAACATTATAAACCTCGTTCCCGTTTACAGACACGAGAGATTTCGTATTGTCGATAGAGGTTATCTCATCGGATTCCATCATCAGATAGAAGTAGCCCGTATGCGCCTTTTGCATCAGGTAAGAATGTTCCTTCCATTCGGGATAGTCACATACAATCAGCAAATCAGGAGTTATAGTTTCCTGGAGTCTGAATGTATCTCCATCCAAGGTGACGAGATTATCATCACAGGTCTTGCAAACATAGCCTACATTTGGTTTCAATCCACCACACGCAATAAAAGTGAGCGACAGCAAACAACTGAATATAATCCTAAATTTCATTGTCTTGATGTATTAAGCGTTTTCGTTTACTGTTACATTCACGTCATCAATGCCGTCACCGAAGAACATCATGTTCATCAGTTCCATCAGTTCTGGAGTAAGCTCCACAAATGTGGCATCTCCAAGTACGGAGTCAATACCACATTTGGGGCATAGTGCGGTTTTATCACCTCTGCCATCGTTATCGCACCACTCTTTGACTTCACTTGCAGGATAGATACTCTTGCAGTAGAAACATCCGCAGTTGGTGCTACCTTGGATCTGTTTTTCGTTGCGGAATGTACTGTGATGCAGTGTATATAACATTCCCTTGATTTCTTCATTTGCCATAATGCTTACAATTGTTGGTTTTATGATAGGGAATGCTGAGACACTATCTTTCTATCACAAAAGCAAGAAGGAATAAGGAGAATGGTAGTTTTTTTGCCTGAACTACATCAAGTCGAGAGTCAACTTATCGTACGAGCCATTGTAAAACACCTTTAGAACTTCATCAAAGATGTCATCTGGCGAGACCTCTGCAAAGAGCGTCATACATGACTTTACTTTCATGGCATCTATTCCTCCAAGAATTTCCTCTGCGGTCAGTTCCTTGTGCTGAAGAAGTGCTTGGGTTATCTCACGTAGGCGACAACCAAGTACAGGGTGGTTAAGATAGGCTTCCGCTTCGTCATAACCGCTCAAACCATAGTATTTTGCATTATGGCTGTGTCCCAGAACTGCCAGTTGTGGGAATATATACCATATCCAGTGTGACCATTTTTGCCCTTGTTCAATCTCTTTCAAGGCAACAGCATACATTTGTTCCTGAGCCTTCACGAAACGTTCAAGGCAAAAGGAATCTTCTTTTGTACCATCATTGAGAAGTTCTGCAAACTCCTGTGGCAAGATGATATTTTCAACATCTATTGCATCCTTAAACAATGGGGCGATCTCATCATCACGGAATCCAGCGATACCGCAGCCGATTCGTGTGACGAGAAAAGTCAATGTAGTATTTTCCTTTGCGAAGATGATGAAAGCATCCACGTAGGGCTTTATAGTCTCTACGCCACCTTGCATCGTTGGGATGGCATAGGTCTGACCATGCAAACCTATGCCTTCTCCCCATACTGCACCAAAACGCTCGTATGCTAGACGTGCAGCACCGCCCCCATGGGCTCCTGCAAGGTTGCTGCCGAAAACGAATATCTCATTCTCTGCAAGAGAGGTAATTCTATCAGGGGTATATTTCTTGTTCATTTTTGTTATTCTTTAGAATGTTACGTACTTCCATAAGAGCAAAGCCTAAAAGGTTTTCTCCTTTCCATTTACGAGGTTGTATTGCTTCAGGTGATGACTCATCGAGACCAATACCCCAAACGGTATCTTTAGGACTGGCTTCCACCAAAATCTTTTCACCAGTAGATAGAAGGTAATTAAGTAGTTTCTCGTTTTGGGAGAATTTAGCAATATTTCCCTTCACTACGACATCAAACCGCTTCTCCTTCCACGTTATATCATTATAATTGCGAACCTTACGACCAAGTTTCTTCATTGCCATCTGATTGTACTCGGCGAGAATCTGCTGACGTATTTCTTCATCACCAAAGATGCGAGCTTTCTCAGCCATCATGTATTGTTCAGCACAGTTGTAGTATTGTCCATCAACAACGAAAGGGCAAGAAAACCACTGGCTTAAGCAAGCCTTGCTCAGTCCTTCGCCTCTATCAGCATGTCCCCAGAAGAAGACAAAATCGGAACTCGTCCAATTTGCCTTCATCAGGAGTAATGTATCTATATTGTATGCCATATTAACAGTTTGTTATCTTACGGATTAGGGGAATTAAGACAGTTGCAATAACTTCGTCACTGATACGATGCTCTCCGTTGAAATGAATCACATTGTCGTAATACCGACGGAATATATGTTCGCCGTTTACCTGTCTGTCATCACTGCCGAATAATCCCCATACTTTTGTTTTCTCTTCATCGGAAACTCCATCAAACTGCTTTGACTCCATATCAGCATGGTGTTTGATAATGTCAGGAGTTATCGAGAAGTGCGTCTCGCCATCCATTCGTGGCTTGTAGTATTCAAAAATGCCAACCTCCAAGACCTTACTCTTGACAGACATTTCAAATGCAGGATTGACACAGATTCTTTTGAATCCGAACATCTGTTGTGCATACATGCCTCCCATACTTGTGCCAATGACAACATCAGGTTGTTCATCTTCGCACAACTGTTTCAAGAACGGAAGTGCATCAGCAGGATCTACAGGTATATCAGGAGCGATAACCATAAAATCGGGTAGCATTGTGCGTAATGTGCGAATGGTTCCGCTTTGAGCAGATGAACCAAAACCGTGAAAGTATATCAGTTTCATAGTTGTCTTTATTACTTATCAGTATCGAAATTTTCATGAGATATATCCTCAAACTCACATATTCGGAGCTTAGGAACTATCTTCTCTCGCATATCATAGCTATCTCTTATTTCTGCAAGAACTCCGCAAAATTCTTGTTCGGTCAGAATTGTCTTGTACGGATTGGATTCTCCTTGGCTATGATAGAGAGTTATGCCACGAGTTTCCATAAGAGCCATACGGAAGCGTTCACTTTGCTCAAACATGCATTGATATGCTGCTCTTACCAGCTTTATGAAGTCTTCACTCTGTCGGTCAATGGCATTACCCTTCCACCAAACTATTTGGTCACATTGCCATGCATTTGTGATCATTTTCTTCGCATTCTTTCCCTTCATGCTACATATCTAGCGTTGCTTGTTGATGTCTTTCTGCTTCAGTGACTGGAGGAATCCCTCCATACTTCCACACAACATGCCGTCAAACTTGAAGCCGTTGCTGCATAGATTGCTGAGTACATTAGATGGATATGGATCCTTAGACCATATATCTATTGCTTTGCCACGAAATACCTGCCACTTTATCTTTAGTCTTCTTATTATCATCGTATTCATCTTTCTTTTAAGGATATTCTTACTTCTGTCAATATACCACAGAACTCTTCTTCTGTAAGTATCGTTCGCGTTGGGTCAGACTTTCCCATAGTGTGATAGAGGCGTTTGTTGCCTGTAGCAAGCAATGTTTGCTGGAAGTCAATGTTCTCAGCCAAAGCATAGAATGCCTCACGAACTATGTTCTTGTACTCTTCAGAGTCACGTTTCATTGGTGTTCCCTGCTAGTACAAAGTCTGATCAAGATAGCACTTGCGTTTCTTTCCACGCAGTTTAGCCTTGACACCAACTCGCTGGAATACGCTGTTCTGAGTCTCAACTCCTTCGAACTTCAATCCCTGCAACAGACTCTCCATTGATGCGAAATCAAATCCACGAAATGTGAATTTGTAAGGAGTGAAGTTCGACAAGTAACCTGCTGGAAACTTACTTGTAGAACTAATGTCTATTGCCTTTCCTATCAAACACAACCATTTGACGTATATCTTTCGTATTAACCTTTTCATTTTTAAGTTTTCCTTGCTTCTAGAATCTTTTGTTTAAGTTCTTCTTGTTCTTTTCTCCCCTCATGAGACAGGAGATGCTTATAAGCCTGGATTTCGGGATCGTAACGATAACGCTCATCTTTCTTTGTCCATACTCCCAGATAGTTTAAAACACTATCCCAATCTGGGAACTCATTTTTGCCAAACTGAATCCATTCGCCTTCAAACTCCTTGGCTCCATTCTTGCTCCGGTCATCAATAAGATAGTCACCCTTCAGAAGGTTTTTGCAGTGTGTGATGACAATTCGCTTGTGGAACACGTCATCAAGATACTTTTGTACCCAAAGCAACTTATCCGACCAGGCAGATGGATTGTTCCAAGGAGCAGTAGAGAGGATATACAAGTCATAACGACCGTCCTTTTGGATTCTGTGCATAGCATCAATAGCACCAGGCATTGGTTCCATCAATGAGAATAGTCCAGGAATCTCATCGAAGCGACCAAGGTATTCTTTCTTTACCTCATCGTCCACCTTTGCAAGTCCTGACTCAAAGTCTGCAAGTACACCATCCATGTCAACATATACTCGCTTTACGGGAACCTCCTCGCGATCGGTCTTTTCTTTACTGAGCTCGTTGATGACCTTCTTTCTTTCCTTGAAGGTTTCCGCAGGGATTGGTTCTACGCCATTCTTCTCAGTCATATACTTGTAGACTGAGTTAAGTACATACATTATCTTTGAAGTGTTATGACCATCTTCCTGACGGTAACCACGGATAGGTGGAGGTGCAATGCCCTTATCAGCAGCATAGAAAACCCAATAGGTGCAGAGTGCAATGTCGGTACGATGGAGTCCCATGGCACAGGCTATATAGAAATCACCCTTGTCTATCATTTCACAGAACTGGGGCATGAGTGCCACCATACTTTCCACCTGCTTGGCATGATTGTTGACAGGGTAATGGAAATATTCCATGCCGTACTTATCACAGAGGAACGGAAGCTTGTTTGATGAGTCCACGTCACGAAGATCAATCACTCTCTTTACTCCTGCTCCAACAAGAGATGGCCAAGCGTATGACTGATGCCGTGATGACATTGTACGTCCTCTTACACCACCATAGACTGGTGCAATGTCTGGTATGTTCGTTTGAAGTATTCTGTCTATATTGATCATTTCTTTCCTTGTTAATCGGTTAAAACTAATGAAGGCCCGCCTCTTTACCTTTTTATCTGGTATGGAGGCGAGCCTTCTATGTCTTGCTTGATTGTAGCAACTCGTGAACGGTTATCAACTCTCATGTAGTGCCCCATGTCCAGAAATAAAACATCCCTTCGCCACCATAAAAGTGGAGATTACATGTAAGTTATGGATGTTCATTGTCTGTTTCATATTCGTCTTTTATTTGCCGATTGGCGCACTTTGTGCGCAAAGTTACAAAATTTTATTTAATTCTGACGCATTACTTAAGGAAAAGTTAAAAACCTTGGTAATTTTATGGGCTAGTTCAGATAATTTGCGCTATGGGAGATTACTTTTCATCAAAGAAATCCTCATTTGCATTAGCATCGTTATCAGCAATACGAGAGAACCAACGCTCTCGTGATGCGTTCATCATCGCCCCCATTTTCATGGTTCCACAAACGGTGGCTTCAAAATTCAAGGCATTAACAATACCTAACGACTTTGATACCGCCTTGGCATCCTGATTTGCTCCGATGTAAGCAAAAGTCCAACCTTCCTTGCCAAGTTTCTCTGTCAAAGCCTTGACACTTGCCTGGTTGTATTCTTTTGATGCGTTCTCATAGCCATCTGTGATGATGGTGACAAGGACTTTGTCGTTCTCCGCAACGCTCTTCTTCAGTTCCGTTACAGACTGACCAATTGCATCATAAAGTGGTGTGCAACATGCAGGGTTAAACTGATTGGAGGTAATATCTTCCGCTTTCAACGCTTCTGCTCTGTCGAGGACGGTCTTAATACCATCGCTATTGAAGGTTATAAAGCTCACAAAGTGCTCCTGGTCTTCATACTTCTGCTGCGCGGAGCGTACACTCTGGAGGGTTTCGTTTACGCTATCTACAGCTTGCTTTTCGATGCTACTCATGCTGCCGCTCTCATCGAGGACCAGCAAGTTAAATACTCTTGTCTTCATTATGTTTCGATTATTTGTTTATGATAGTTTCTGCTTCCTTACGCATTGCTTTCAGCTGATTCCAATCCTCATTAATGTTCTTAAACTTAACTATGACATTGCCTTTACGGTCAATGAAACCATAGATTTCAACTTCGTCATCATCAGTCATTCCATAGCCGTCTTCGTCCATGTAATACATTCCGTCGGGATTCAACTGCCAGCTTACTTCTGCTACTCCGTTCTCGTATTTGCGGACAAATGAAGGGAAATGGAAGTCTAAGCTTCTGGCTCTGTTGATTACATCTTCTGGTATTCCTTTCAATGACTCCCAATCAATATCATTCTGTTTTACAGTTCGTAGAGTCTCACTGCCGTCCATGAACTCGTATGCGCATTTGACTCTATGATCGATGATGAAGCGAGGTTTCCAATACTGGCAGATAACTTGGCTTACGATAGCCATATCCTCACCATTGTCTTCTGTTCGCCAAGAACCTGACTTATACATTTCAGTATTCAACTTTGTATAAAGGTCTTGTGCAGCGGAATCATTGCCCTGATTCTTATTTGCCTTAAAAAAGTTCATGATGTTCATAATTTGATATTCTTTTGTTAAACTTCTTTTGCTGTACTTATTTTAAACGAACAATGACTGAACCTCAGTTACCATACTTGCAGGAAGAGAGTAACGACTGTCCTGATTGCATACAGTTATAGCTTGTATGAAGTGAGACCACTCGCTTGCATACACCTTGTGCATATGGTTGTTGGCATCATTAGTACCATTGAAGCTGTATGTCATATTTGCCAGGCGGTCGCAAAGCTTCACAAATGGAGCGTATGGTGTCTCACGAATGCCAGCATAGTAGTGTTCACCGCCACGCTCGCTACGAGTACGACCTTTGTCATTGGTCAGAGCATATACGACTTCTGCTGCAGTGATGGTCTGCTCGTTGGTCATGAAACGACCTGCGATAGAAACAATATCGTTGTAGGTAAGGCGTGCATCCTCGATACTGTCATGGAAGTAAGCGGCAAAAACTACAGGGATGATGTCAGATTCATTGTTGACAACCTCATATCCGTACTTGATAGCAGCATCAGCAACCATAGAGAGGTGATGACCATAAGGCAGATTCTTGTCGTAAGTCTGTCCAACACTCTCATGCAGATTCCAAGCGGTGTGACGGATCTCTTCTACTACCTGTGCGTTAGCCTTGATAAAAGCCTCAAAAGTCATCTTCTTCATAACACTTTCGATTTAAAATGTTCTACAATGTTTATTATCTCTTTTCATATAAGAGCGAGATGCTAAGGCTATTCTATCACAGCTTTCACTTTTAGTGAGGGACTTTTTCTGTTTACTTCTCCGAACTATTCGTTTTAGGGTAATAGACCAGTCGTAACCCAGTTTCTCCGACCTTCATATTCGCATGGTATATTTCATGAAGCTCAAAGTCACAGTGTTCACGGTCACTTTCATAACTTCCTCCCATTACGTAGAAAAGAGGATCAGAACCGCTGATTGTCCATTCAGATACGTTTCCTGACATATCGTATATGCCAAGAGCATTTGGTTCTTTCTCTTTGACAGGATGTGTCTTTTTCTGAGAGTTGTTCTTCCACCATGCAAAATCATCGAATGTCTTGCCATTACTATGTGCCTGGTCTGTATCACATTTGCCCATATTGGCGACATAAACCCACTGAGGATATGACGGAATATAAAAGTCCAAGCCTGACACAGAGTCAAGTTTATGAACAAAGTCCAAGCACTCTACCAAATCAATGCATTCTACAGGGAGGCTGTCACATTCCTGGTTGCCAGATGGGTTGTTACACATTATTGCTGCCCAAAGTTTCTGTGTAACCTCCGTTTCTGCAATATAGAAATCTTGGAGTTCGATTGTGTCTCTAAGTCCTTCACAACAGACTTTTCCGCTCCTGACACCTACCATTTTCACATCAACACCATTGACGATTAGCACAGTGTCGGTTGGGTTGGGTTTGTTATTTGGAAATATTGTTGTTTCCTCAAAGGTTGGGTTCATCTTGTCGTATAGGTAATTCTTGAGAACGAGTCCTCCAATCACACATACACCCACAAGTATAATAGCAAGGATTGCCCAAATCGTAAATTTGATATAGCGTTTCATGTCATCATCAGTGTTTGTTGAGATATTCTGCAAGCTTGTTTACAGTATTGCTTATCAATTTCCCAGCGATAGGCATTCCTGTTTTGTCCATTGATACGCAGATCGTATATTTCGGATTATCTGATGGGAAGTAGCCTGTAAAGATAACCTGATTGTAGGTTACGAGTCCTTCTTCTGAATAGTACTGTTCCATCTGATCGGCATTGTCATCGTAGAGAGTAGGACGGCAATTGCGGTGAACAACGTAGTCGCCAGATATATGTACTTTCTTGGATGTCCATCTGGAGCCTATGCCTCCATCGTTAAGTGTGGCATATAGATATTCTCGGAACATCTTTATAATCTCTTGGTCAAGAGTTGAACCTGTTTCGGGAGCATAGACCTTGATTGAATCAGTATTCACGGAAGTCTCAATAATAGTCTTTCCATTAAGTGCAGCAACATTGTAAATCTGTGCCATTTCCAGAGCATCCATCTCACGTGGGCAATCTGCCACACGCCACCATTCGTGTCGAAGACTTGCTGGGTTTCTTCTTTCCATAGCACGTATCATAGCAATGTTCGAATGCCACTTAAAACCGTCAAGGAAAGACACTTTACCATATCCTCCTCGATGCCAGTTATGGTCTTTGATTAGCATACCTCCTATTGAATCAATGCCACATTTCGCATCTACACTATCATTCCAGGATGTATGACTATCAACCATTCCTATTGTAGCCATAAGAGGTTTCATCGGATCACTGCAAAGCTGATGTTTCAATAGAGTAGCGTCGGTGATTTTGCCATTATGGTACTCATCTTCCGAAGCTACCCAAGCCTTGATGTTACCTGTCAGTGTTTCCATGACAAAGACCTGACCATATTGACCACCACATTCTTTCATGTCCTTTTTCAAGAGTTTACGACTCAACTTCGTAATTTTCTTGTCTATTGTCCGACAAGAGCCCAAAGAATACATCTGTTCCTTGTCCGGCATTGTAATAGCGAGAACATCACCCGAAGGAGCAACAGACACAATTCCTTCACGATGTCCTTTGTAGCCATAGAACACGGTTGCCTGACTGCCATCATCAAGATCCATCATTCTAGAGAAATACAGGTTTCTGTATTCAAGTTCTGTGATATTCTCCTTCTTTTCGAGGTCATAGATACCACATCTTCCGTTCCAGTCATGAACCACAGCATAGCGTGTAGTACAAGTATCAACGTATTCATACTTTGACCACTTATGCTGGGTGACAGGTCGGTGGTCTGCCAATGACTCTGCATCAATAGTGTCGGCAACAACATTCTTCTGTGCTGATGCTGTTACACAGAAAATTGCCATGACAAGTGTGAGAATCTGTTTCATAAGGTTTTGAGGTTATTGATTCGTTTTTGTATATTGAGCCAATAAGGAAGGCTGATAGAGACGGTTCGCATAAGGTGAACTCTGAGATCGTCAGGAATAACTACATCAGGATTCTCATCCAATAAGGAAAGATATTCAATGGCATCACTCTTGTCAAGCAAGCCTGCCTCTATAGTTTTGAGGAAATACTCTTGTGCCTTTTCGACGTCTTTTTCAGTTCCACTACCATTGGCATACTTCCTTGCCATATCAGCATAGGCTGGTGCTATGCCTTGGTCAGCCACTTCTTTCATCTGTTCAAAGCTCTGCTGCTGAGACTTGTATTCGCCATCTTCATCGTACTCAATAAGGGCGTTAATGTAAGAATAGAAGGAAATGTTCTTGTACTTTCTATTGCTTTCTGCCCTGAATACTCTGAGTGAAGCCATTGGGTCTGTACTGGAAAACCTAAGTTTCAGGACATCGGCAAATACACATATCTCTTTATCGCCTTCTATATGTAAGCCGTTAAGGTATTCGAGGTTCTTTTCCTTGTCCTTGTCTGACACATTGTCCATGAATATCATGAAAGCCAAAGCCTTTTTGACATCTTCGTGCTGACTAATGAAAGCATCAACCTCGTCCATATAACCCATAAGCCATGACTGGTATAATGCAATGCCCATTTCTATGAACTTTCCCCCTGCTTGATATTGCAGTGCCAAGTTGTATAATCCGTCTGCCGAAACAAGAAGATCGCTTTCCACAGTATCATAGGCCACGGTATCGACAATACAAGGCTCACCATTGTCGGCATAGAGAGTGTCTGTAACGACAAAATCTCTATTTTCCCCTTCAATACCTGATGTTATGACCAAACCATCAGGAACAGTGATCGTCATTTCTTCACCAGTTTCAGAATTACAGATAGTCATCTTCTTCTGAGCGAATACAGATAAGCAAAGGGAAAAGAGAAGTAAAAAAGTAAAGTATCTCATATTCTGTTCTATTTATAGTGACAATGCCTGACGAATCAGGCATTGCCGTTGTTGCTATTATTCTTCAGTTTCACTTGCGTTATCTTTCACCTCTACAGGTACGGGGGCTTCAGCAGGCTTGCGCTGGAACTTAATCTTGAGGGAGAAGAACATGGCAACTCCAAGTATAATGAACAGTCCAAACGTTCCCACAAGAAGAGCCATATCTGCAATACTCAGCAGTATATAGATGAAGACATCTACCAATCCCATGAATAGGCATATCGCAGTAACAGTCTTTTTGTCATGAACAATAGCATTAAGATAGAATGCTATCATTCCCAAGATAAGCACCGCTGACGCCACATATGCCAATCCGAACCCTATCAACTCGGCAAGAGATAAGAGCATCAGGTAGAAGAGGACAAGTGCTGCACCAATGAGAAGATAATTCAGAGTATTGATTTCGCTTCCAACGCTTATTTCGCCGATAAATACAGCAATCAGGGAGAGAAGGATGACAAGGAAGGCATATTTCAGTGCTCTATCTGTTTGGGTATATTGACCGCCTCTTACCAGAAGTTTTGTTCCGATAGTGTCAAATTCTATAGCCGTGTCATTGCTGTAAAAGACCTGGTCATCAGCTTTCCTGCTGATATTGTTCACTCTCCATGTGGCAGTAAAGCCATCATCAGATATTTCACGAGTTGAAGGAAGTAACATGCCCATGAAACTTGGATCAGTACTATTTCCATGCATGGTGACTTTAGAATCCTTGCCAATCGGAGCAAAGTGCAGTTCACCAGAACCCTTCATGTTTGTTTTGAGAGAAAACTTCACCTCACTCTTGAGCATGTCCTTCAGATTAGCCAACTCGCATACGGCTTCGTATTCGGATTTGTCAAAGATGGGCTTCAAATCCTTGCAACCATACTGATTGAAGTGTTCATCAAGAACAATACTACTGTCGTTAAGGGTAATCTGCATACCTTCTTCAAGACCTTTCGCATCTGCTATAGCGGCAATAACCTGAGCATGTTCCCAGTCGATCCACAGAGACTTTTGACTTTCTACGTCAAAAGTTCTTTCTACCATGTCCTTCAAGTTGAAGGTTCCTTCCACATTGATAGCTGCGGTATAGACGGAAGCGTCAAAGATGCCACGATGCAATTTGTCGCTTATTACGGCTGCATCAACATTCAGGTGTTCAGGCAGAACATACAGACAAGTGTATATGCCAACCTTTCCTTCTTCACTTACAGGAACACATAGCACCGGTCCGACAAAAGTCTGGTTGCCACTCCATGATTCTGATACTTCAAGCTGTGTTGCCTCTGAGAGGCTTACACGCTCATCAACGATAGACTTGATGCAAAGGCTGACCAATCCACAGATAACGGTCATAAAGCCAATCAAGACAATCTTCTTCATGTTATTTTCCATACTTCTTATAAAATTATGCTTTGCTGTCGTATTATCTTACAACCTCACCTTTGCCATTCACAACCACCTTGTCGCCATTGCTCACAGTACAGAGATACGTGTCAGAGCCTATAGCCTCGATGTTCTCATAGAGAGGCATTGTGATTACGTGGCCTTCTGGGGTCATCAATCCTTCATAGCCATCTCCTGCTGCATAGGCGCGAAGACGAGCTGTAGCCTGCTTGTTCCTTTCTTCAAGGTATTCCTGTTCGTCGCCATCATCAACGGTGTAGCTGTCTTTTGCATAATACACTTCACCTGTATCATAAGTCAAATGGTGTGTCTCTGATATGTAAAAGTCGTTTATCAGATTACCCTCAAAATCATATTTGCGCATGGTGTGATCTGACATGGTAACGTCAATTGAGCTGTCTGTAATATAAACACATCCATCAATGAAAGGCAGAATCTGGTTCATGTTCTTATCATAAACAGCCCACTGCTTATCTTTTCTAACTCGCCAGTTTTCAAGATTGTTAGCGATCTCAATGTAGTCGTATTCAAGTGGCAGTACCATATTACCAGTCTTATCCATCAGACCATACTTCTCACTTGCCTCGGCACATACGGCAATGTAGCCACCATGGAACACGTAGCCATCGGATGCGCCATCGTATTTCATGCCATTGTCAATGACAATCTTACCCGTGCAATCGAGGAACTTTATCCTTCCATCTTCTTCCACAGCGCCAAGACCATCAGAGAAGATCCATGCATGATCGTACTTCGGTTCTACCACTACGTTGCCATTTTTTGCATTGAAGTAGCCTCGCTTCTTATCACTGCTGAAGCATACGAGTGAGTCGTTGCCGAGGGGTCTGGCAATCCACTCAATGTTTTTCAGAACCTTCTTTCCGGTCTTCTTGTTAATGAGATAGCCTTCGCCATCTTCATAATCTGGCACATAGCCAATAACTTCGCTTACATACTGACCGCCATGAATCTCGCAATAGTTGTCCCAATAGTTCTGTTTTTTGATATGGTTATAAAACTCCATCGAAAGGACTACAGCTACAATTGCCATAATAACTGCAGCACTTACAGAGAATACACCCCATACACACTTGGCAAACTTGCCATCACGCTTGTAACCGAACAGACCAAAGAACCAACCCAAGGTCTGACAAATGCCTTTCCATACTACAGAAAAGAACATTTTTGCTGATACTCTTTTCATTACCTTACTTTCTATTTTATTATGAATACTTGTTACGACTATTCTTCTGCACTTCTTAAAACTTCCATCAAGCGCTTAAAAAATGAAGGGTGTTTGCCGTTTGACGAGCTTTGCTTTTGAGCCTTGCTTTGTGACTGGAGCAGAAGAAAAGCCATCAGTTTTGCTTTCTCAACATCAGGGTATCGTTCCTTGTACTTGGCAAACTCATCACTGACGCTCTTTGCAATCCTTCTGTACTCTGCTTCCAGTTCTGGGTTAATTGAGACCACAACATTTTCATTGCAGATGCTCAGAGTTATCTTCTTTGCTTCCATCATTTCGTCAACTCCTCCCTGTTTTGCTGATACTGACTCCTCATCAAACCGATTAAGCGAAGAGACTTCTTGATGCTGTATTCCAGTGCCTCGTCATTGGCATAATAGAACTCGCAGGTGGCAGACACCGTCTTGAACGACTGATCAACAAAGACTTTGGCAAGTTTCAGTTCCCTGGTCATCTTATTACAAATGGCAAGCGTGAGACTTTCGTCACCATCTTCAATATCAATGAACTGAGGGTACATAAGTGAAACGTAGTTATCCTCTTCTTCTTCATTTAAGAGGAAATATACATGTTTCATCTGGTAAAGTATGAGAATGTCACCATCGTCATCATACTTCGGTTTGTAGCCCATACGCTCAAGTACGGCAACAAGATTTTCTTTTTTCTTCATACTATTCCTCGTTTTCGTTGTTATCACTCAGTAAATCTACATCGCTGATAATGCACTCATCGCTGTCATTGTTATTCTCGTTAATGACTTCTGCATCATTGTCATCGTCGGTAGTGTCCTGTCCACCACTGCGCAAGAAGCGTATGCCATGTTCAAGATTCAGTATCATTTTAGGAAGAATCTTCTCAAAATCATCATCTTCGGACACCTCACGTTCATAGAAGAACCACATGCTGTTGCTCAGTTCATTAACCTTAACGTACTTCAAAGTGGCATTGAGTTTGTCCATGACTTTATAAAACTCCAGTTCATCGGAATTTGACTTGTCATAGACAGCAGGTATTGCAATGCTGAGGAAATCTTCATCCTTATTGTTCATCAATAGAAAGTGAAGTCCTTCATAGTCAAAACTGTAGCCAAGTTCCTCCAGGTCTTCCATCTCGAAGCCGAGAGCCTTGAATGCGTTCAAAATCTTTTCCTTCATAGTTGTATTTCGTTGATTATTAGTTGATATTAATGAAAACCAATGGCAATAGGCTTGCGACCTTCGTCCTTTGGTGAGAACTCTCCACGCACACGTTCGTATTCTCTCAAATCACGTTGTGAAACGGATGGCGATTTATGCTTGATGGCTTCTTCCAACTGTATCTGGGTAATAAGCTTGTATGGCTGATCCTTTTGTGCAATGCTCTCGTTGAACATCTTACGAGAGGCGACCTTAACGATATAGCTGATGTCAGAGCAGTTGTAGCCAGAGGTCATGTCTGCCAATTTCTCGTAGTCGATGTCATCCGATGCAGGCAGCTTTGAAAGAGACAAACGGAACAAACTTTCACGAGAAGCCTTGTCTGGCATGTCAATGTAGATGAGTTCGTCGATTCGTCCTGTACGGAGAGCAGCCTTGTCAATATTCTCTGGGTGATTAGTGGCAGCTATGATATAGATGCCTTTTTCTGATGCATTGTTCATCATGCAAAGGAACTCATTCACCTCGTTGTTTTGGTTGTGATGATCCTCACCAGTTCTTGCAGGAACCATAGCATCGAACTCATCAAAGAATAGTAATGTCGGTGCATTACGTTCTGCCTTGCGGAACACTTCAGCAATCTTTTCCTGAGTGCCGTGCACCCACTTCGAGGCAATGTCATCGGGAACAACCTTCATGAAATTCACCCCTACTTCCTCTGCCACTTTCTCGGCGAAAAAGGTTTTGCCACATCCTGCCGGACCATAGAACATCAGGCTTGGAGGGAGAATGCCGTATGCCTGTGCTATCTCACGGTTGTTAAGCACATTGATGAAGCTCTCGGTGATGAGAGTCTTGAGTTCATCCATACCGGCAACATCCTTGAATCCACGTTTTGGCTTCTTCTCTGTTGTAGAACCTGACGAACCCATAGGAGCCGAAGATGACTTCTGTTCTTTCTTGTTCTCAGAAGATGCAGCTTCAGGCTTGCCAGTCTGCACCTTCTTGAGCCATTCCTTCTCTGCTGATGTTGAAGTATTCATATCGTTATATTTTTAAGCGTTATACCCTATATGAGGAAAAGAATTTCTGGACTTCTATCAAAGAAGGACTTCGTTTTAGATGAAAACCCTGTCTTTGTCAATCCGTAACCTCTATGTAAGGTGTGTATTCCATAAACCAACGGTCGAGAATTGCATCAGCCCTTCTCTCCATATCAGGAGTGATGTACTTACAGACTTTCTGATAGGCAACTGTGAGAGAGACAACCTCGTCAAGCCAACCGATTATCGGGATTCGTTTTGCGGAAATCAAATCAATCGGTAGGACTACGTATGCAATAGCCGAAGCGAGCATGATTTTTTCTGATTTGGGCGTATTACTACTGGTCATTACAAACCAAAGGAGCAATACAGGACGCGCACTTGCCCTACCTACTTTCTTTGCCCAATAGCTAATCTGCTCCAACAGGACGCTGTGTCTATTACTATTATTGTTCATATAGATATTCTATTTTTTAGTTGTTACACTCTCCAAGGTGATCCTTGGCAATCTGAAGAATCTCAGCTTTTGCTTTGTCGAGATCATCGTTAACCAAGATGTAGTCGAACTCATCTTTGTAAGCCATTTCAGACTCAGCCTTGGCAACACGCTCATTGATCTTCTCCATGCTGTCAGTTCCACGCTGCTCCAGCCTCTTACGCAGCTCTTCAACAGAAGGGGGCATAATGAATATGGTCTTCATGCTTCTGCCATAAATAGACTTCAGTTTCAATGCGCCCTTGACATCGACATCGAAGAGAGGCATCTTACCTTGGTTCTCAATGGCTTCTACATTCTGTGCCAAAGTTCCGTAGTAAGAACCTTGATATACCTGCTCGTATTCAAGAAGTGCATTATCTTCGATGAATCCCTCAAACTGTTCCTGACTGACGAACTCATAACTCTCACCATTAGCTTCTCCGGTACGTGGCTTACGTGTGGTAACCGAAACACAGAAACCGAGTTCATTACCCAATTCTGATAGGAGATGCTTTACGAGAGTTGTCTTTCCTGCTCCTGATGGGGCACATACAAGAATTTGCTTGTTTGCCTTCGAATCATCATCTTTCGTACAAAGGACGGTCATGGACATCAGGTTCTTCTCTTTGCTGTTACCCATACCCCAAAGAATCTCTTTATCTTCTCCGAGAGTCTCAAAGAAATCATGGATCAGTCCCATGTGCTCCATCGTGAACTCTTCTGTTTTTGGAACCATCAGGTGAATCAGATAGTGACTGCTATCCATAACCTGCTTGCGTGATTTCAGTTCATCAAAGAACTTATTCATAAAGTCAGGAATGCTCTCGCCTGCACTCTTAGCCTCCTGATACATCACGCCAGATTTACCCATTAAGGCAAAGCGGACATCTGTGCTGTCAATGCAAATGAGTTGTGGTTCAAAAACCACCTCCTTATTCACCTCATTAATTTTGGTTGAATTGATTTTTACTTCTTTCATCTTACTATGTTGTTATGTCAAACTTTTGTTTCTTGTTATAATTGACGTTTATATTCAGTTCAAACTATCAGACATTGCATAAAAACTTACGGACTCTGCAATGGAATAGTAACATCAGTGACCATACAGGCATTGGCAGCCATAAAGGAGTATGCCTCAAAGAACTCTTCTATGATTTTATCCATTTGGTCCTGCGGTATAGTTTTGATACCTTTCAGACAATATGCAGGAGAATAAAAATAGGATATGCCATCATTCCATTCGCCATTGTATTCCTTATGGAAATGTTTGGTAACGTCTAAAGCCATCTCAAACTCTTCTTTGGTTAGTTTGCCTTTCAGTCCCATTACATATTCATTGATGGAGAAAGTTTCTGTTTCCTCGTCTATGAAAATCAAATACTCGAAGGTGTCCGTTTCAAAAGAGCATATTGCCCCTTCTTTCTTATACTTATAGCCGAGTTTATCAAGAACTCTTACTATCTTATTGTAAGTTTTACACTTTTGTCTCATTGCTCCTACAGGATTATTGTTTATGATTGTGGTTGGAACCATACATACCAGTCTTTCTTACTCCCAATTCCCACTAGCCATGCTGTAACTTCGTCAAGTTGGCAGCTGTATATGTCTTTGTCTTCATGTAACATGATGCTCTTTGGGAATAGTTTCTCTGCTTTGCTTGCATGTTCTTTGTCTTGAATGCCTTTTTCCTCGTAGAAGTCCCATGCTCCACAAAGATGTAAAATCTCATGTGCGACTGTAGCTGCATATAATGGTGCTGTTGAGCCATCCCTGAACCTTTTGGTGTTGAAAATTATAGCACCTTCTGCAAAATTCTGCCTCTTTCCATATTCTTCATGATTTCTTGTATAAGGACATGCCCAAGACCTTCCTACAGCTTTCGCCATTACCAATATGACAACTCCATCGCATTCGCATTTTTCCCTCATGTGTTTCACGAATGCTTCATGATCAGTCCAGTTAAGACTGCGAAATACTTTGTTCAGGAACTTATCATTCTTATCATCTTCATCAGAATATCCTGGGATGTTATCAACACAGTAGTTCTTGCCATAAGAGACAGTAACAAATTCTACCTCAGTGCCATACTCTACGGCTTTGTCTTTTAGCCATGCTTCTGCCTCATATACTCTGCTTGTAGCTGTATTTCGCTCAGATTCGGTCCATCCATCACCTCTCTCATTTATAAAATATTCAACTATGCATATTCTACCAGAAAGAGACGGCGCACTTCCACGATATAAATAATCCCTGGTGGCTTTGATACCATCATTTTCGGAAGTACCGACACAAGGAATATCCTCAGAATCTATCTCAACCTCGACTTCAACAGTATCGACGGCAATGGTATCATACACTTCTTCATCGTAATAATCAATAATACGAAAAGATTTGTATTTCTCAGGATGCAGAAAATTGATTTCGATAAACAGTGCAATTGCAGCGATGATGATTATGGCAATATATTCCTTTAGTGTCTGCATAAGGATTTATGGTTTTAGAGCTAAACGGGATATTTTTGTTTATTAGGCAATACCAGTCACAAAACAATAGTTCCCAATTTTGAAACGATTGACTTACAGCCTTCTATAATATGCTCAGCTACGTCTTTATATATGGTTGAAGATTCATAATGTGGATCACGAACCTCGTTGTTTGCACCAAAGGCATACATATCGAACAACGTAATGCGATTCCAATGGTCGTAATCGAGGATTCGGGTAATCTCATCCCTATGGTAGGGTTCGAAGACAATTATTTTATCAGCCTTTACAAGGTCATCACGTCTCATGTATTGGGTCGTACCATCCATGGTATAACCCAGCTCTTTAGCCGTAAGCACCATCTGAGCATCACGTGGATTGCTGCCCCAATCGAGAGTTCCGCACGACCAGACATCAACGTTATTGATATTTGCTTCCTTGAGCATCTGTTTCAATACTGTTTCTGCAAATGGTGAGCGACAAGCATTGCCAGTGCAGACGAATACGATGTTATAGTTCATTGTTATGCGCTTTTTTTGTTAATGGTATATGACTTTTTCTTTCCGAATTGCTCTTCATCACAAGCAGAAACAACCTCTTTTCCTGTCAGGGTGCGACCATACAAGATGGCATCAACCATCATACGGCGAGCCACATTCTCAATCTGACCTCCACTGAAATCGTAACGTGAAGCAAGAACTTCAGCATTTTTCTCGCCAAGTTCAGGAACCATACTCAGCCAGATCTTCTTACGAACCTCAACAGAAGGCTTCTTGAACTCAATCTTGTAGAGGAAGCGACGTTCAAACGCTGAGTCGAGATTGTCGGTAAGATTAGTTGTTGCGATAAGAATGCCTTCAAAATCCTCCATGGCTTGCAGGATGATATTCTGCATAGCGTTAGACATCTGCTCAACCTCAGAGTTAATATCCGTATGACGCTTGCCAAAGATGCCGTCAGCTTCATTGAAGAACAGGATAGGTGCAATCTTTGAACTTGCCAGCTTTTGACTATAATCAGTGAATATGGCTTTGATGTTCTTCTCGCTTTCGCCCACCCATTTGTCCTTTATGTTTGAGAGATCAACCTGAACGATTTCGCGTCCAGTCTTGCGTGCCAGTTGAAGTACCGTTTCTGTCTTGCCGGTACCTGGAGCCCCATAAAAAAGGGCACAGAAACCAGGACGCATTCCCACCTTGCTCATACGTGATTGAATCTGAGCAAAGTTATCTTGCTTGAGAAGATTGGTCAGACGCTCAATCTGAGCCGATTCCTCTGGATTGTAGAACATCTCCTTTGCCGTTATTTTCTGGGATTCGCTTGCGTTCTCTTCCTCTTCTTCATTGAGGTAAGCCTTGCCCAACAACTGTAACGTACCATCTTTGGTAAGACGATATTCATCACAATCATCATTTGTGGCTTCCACAAGATTCTTAACAACAAGTTCGTTGGACTTCGACTTGAACTGACGGATAATCTTGCCGTAAGCAGCATAAGGAATGATGTCATCATAATCACCTGTTGACGCATAGTCTTCGTTCTTGATCACAAGGCAGTTGCATACGACAAGCAGCAATACAAGATTATCGTCAGACAGATTCAATGCACCCAACTTACAGCAGAAATCAAGATGAGTACAACCTGAAATGAGATTCCGAAGTTGCTGCACCATATATTGATAACTGATATTGCTGTAATCGCACTCATGAAGCAGTGATGAAATCATCTGCCACATATCATCGTTACTGGTTTCGCTATAATCATACGGAATAATCTCGTGATTGTAACGTACCGCATTGACAAGCGAGGTTGTAGCAGAATAGCGCATATTCCACTTTTCGCTGACTCTGCCATCAACTACAGAAAGGAACCCACGTTTTACGAGGTCATCAATCTGAGTATGAATCGTCATGATGCGTATGCGGCTTACGCCTATGTATTCAGCCAGTTCCTGACAAGTTACAGTCTCACCTGCATTCTCCAGAAACACCGATACCAGACAACTCTGTATCATAGTGAGTCCCATCATACGCTTCAGGAATCTCACTTCCTTAGCGATGGCATCCATTTTTTCTTTCTTGAACTTGGAGTCTTTCACCTCCTTAGCAATGGTCTCAAAGGCTGAGCCTACAGTCATCTTAGATCTCATAAATCGAATGTTTTACTAGTTATTACCCTCTTTCCCAGCCAACTTCATCGAATAGTTTCATCAACGTCTCCTTTGTCCTATCATCCATGGCATGGGCCTTGCACCAGTCATAAACAGCTGTACCAAGATAAGAGGCCAGAGGTTTGTAAGCCGTTCCATATCCACATTTATCTGACACGAATGAATAGTTCAGGTAGCGATTGCTTGACAGCCATTTTGCTATCTCCCATATCTCGAAGTTCGGATTAACTTCCAAAGACATTAGTGAGTGAAGATAAAACATCTCATGGAATACTTCACCTGTCTTCTCCACTATTTTGTCAGCAGGGAAGTTTGCGAATTTAGGGAAATACTCGTCCAACAACATCTCCCTGAAGAGAGAGATGTTGTATGGAGCTACAGAGTATTTGTTCAGTAGATTATCAATCTTCATATTAGATATTGACTTTAACTGTGTGATCACTATCAAGGACTTCAAGGACAGTCAGTGGCAACCCTTCTACCGTAACTGTAAGCATCTCGAACAGCAACTTGAGGCTATCCTTTGCATACACCTTTACCTTATAGTAGAGTGCATTGTCTGAGATCTCTACCGACAGGTCGTTCTGGTGTACCCCCATCGAATAAAGCCTGTTGCGGATTATGGTGCCAAGATCTTTATGCGAATTATTGACATCGAACGTACGCTCATTGTGAATGTTGCGGAGATCCTGCTTGGTGAGGCGTACCTCATACTTCTTCTTGTACGCCATCTCGTCGCTTACAAAACGAGGAACATTCACAAGGTCATAGAACTCCTGCTCTGCACGGAAAGGCTTAGGCGTGCCGTCACTATCCATTACCCAGAAGGTGATTGTCAGTTTGTCGATATCACTCGATGTATGCATAACCTCAACTTGTGCAATGAAGTTATCATAGCCCTTCTGGCATACCTCAGTATAACCAGCAACAACAAGGTCACGTACCTTTGCGAAATCATAGTTGGTTACGCGGCCCAACTCAGCCCATGTGTTAGTCTTCATATTCTTGAAATTTTAGTATTTATATTTAGTTGCCACCTCTACGACGGATTTCGTCCTCAACATTCTTGTCAGGATCCCATCGTACCGCAGGATCTCCATTGATGGTTGAATTCTCGCGTTCTGCCTTTTCCAGCATATCACGGATTTCCTTCGGACATTCAGGACCATCGATGTCACGGCCTGTTTCTTTGAACTCAATGCGACTAGACTTGTCGATTGTCACAACCACAGGCTTCACCTTTCCGTTCTTCTGACGGATAAGAATCATTATCTTCTTATACCAACCAGATTCTACGATGGCATCATACAGACGGATGAGTCCGTAAAGGGCCCCAATAACAACCGCAGACATTGCCAGTATTACGGCAATTTCTAAAACTACGAGAAGGATAAATGTAAACATAGCTGTAAGATTTTAAAATGATAATTATTAATTGTTTATGATTTTCTGAATCTCTTCCTTTTCCTTGCCAGTCACCTCCCGACTGCAGTAGGAGTGAGCAGCTTTTCGATTCTCAAGATAGTCTTCGACAGCTTCTTTGAACATCGGGATGGTTAATTTTCTGTCTGTTGTCATAATAACCTTCACCATACATGTCTCTGCTATTCTGGCGATGTCTCCACCCGACATTCCTTTGACTATTTCTGTAGCCTTAACAAACGAGAAATCATCCGCTTTCGGTATAATGCCACCTTCGCAACAGCCTTCTTCGTTACAACCGAGATGGAATTTTACTAGTGCTATCAACTCCTTGTCTTCCGGAAGTGGAACATGTACCTGGAAGAGCGTTCTGCGATAAAAGGCATCATCATAGTCAAAGAACCTGTTCGTTGTCAAAGCTATCAAGACCTCGTAGTTGTCAAGGAGGTTGAGCAGGTGAGCCTTGATCATGTTGTTCACTTCGGAGTTCGGTCCATCCGACTTACGTGTGCTGAACATGTAGTCAGCCTCATTGAAGATAATCATCGCATTGTGAGTCTTAGCACTCTCAAACAGATTGGTAAGGTTTGTTTCCGTGCCGCCCCATTTGGAACTCTGCAACTCAGAGTACGACACCTTGATTACCTTCATCCCGCATTCGGCAGCAAGTGCTTCGGCAGAGATACTTTTTCCCGTTCCTGCAGGGCCATAAAAGTTCATCACATGGCTTGTTCCATTGGGACGGAACCGTGTCAAGCCCCACGCCTTGATTGTGTCAATGTTCTGCATGAAGGTCGAAATCTCTTTCAACTTAACTTTCAATGCATCTGAGGCAATGATGGAAGACAATCTCCAGCGGGGAGTCGTCGGCATCCATTTTGTTGAACCCGAACCGTTTGAGTGAAGCGAGTTGCGCTTGCGTTCATCGTTTGTTGTATTCATATTGGTTATTGGTGTAAGTTGTTTGTTTTTTACATTGAGGATATTGAATGCTTCCAGACTCCAATCCATGGGTTTACGCACTCTGAGATCGGCATAAGGAGTGCCGTCATCAATCGACTTGCTATTAGTCATCAGGCATTCTGTACCATAATATATGGAGAAAGGACGGCATAGGTTTCGCATTTCTTCAATAATCTCCATCATCAGAGTTTCATCCTGACCACACTCAAAGAGCAATCGGTTTGTGTCATGATTGTCCATAAAGAGAACCAATTGGAAGTCCATCAGATAGTGCTTGAAGTGTTCAATCAGCTTCTTGCGCAACGCCTTGTTACCTCTAATTCGGCGTCCAGCCTTCACCTCTTCCAGGATAATCTCACGGAAGCGGAAGTCGAGCACTCCGTCAAGCACTCCAATGTAATCCTGCTGAAGACATTCCTGGTCAATACCGTTGTTGATGTACTCCTCAGCCTTAATGCAGTTCTTGAAGTGGAACTGCGTCATCACCTCCTTAGTACAACCACCTGCCCACACCTCACCGATAATCTTGAGTTCATGATTCACCTTGTGAAGCTCTTTTCTGAGCTGCCTCAAGAACGAGAATGGTAGCCCGATAGTATGATCAAGCCTTATTCCGTCAATGCCAGTCGCTGCGAGCATCTTCACCTTATCAATCATGTAATTTGCAGCGTCCGCATTCTCCAGATTGAACTTTGGCAAATCAGGCAGGTTGAGATACGAGGTGTACTCCTTGCTCTTGCCATTCTTGAAGTAGAACCAGTCACGTATCAACTTGATGTTTCCGCTTGCCGCATTCTGGAAAACAGGATTCTTGTAGTGGCAATGGTTCAGCACACAGTCGCAGATTACTGCCATTCCCATAGAGTGTACTTCCTCCACCAACTTGTGAAATACCTCCCAAGTTCCGAAGTGTTCATCAATCTCTTTGTAACTGGTAGTGTGATAACCATGATAAGCTTCGCTCTTCAGTACAGGAGTCAGCATGACAGCATTGAACCCAAGTTCCTTGATATACGAGAGCTTCTCCATCACACCCTCCAGATTGCCGCCAAGGAAGTCATTCACCTCACAGCCAATCGGCAGTTCCTTCTCTGGGTTATAGAACCTATCCACCATAATGTGGTAGATCTTCCAGTTGCTAATATCATTTGTCTTCATAGTGCTGTAGTATTTCTTGTTATTACATTCTGGCAATCATGTAGCAGTTCCTTACCGCCTACACAATAATGATGCATGAGAAACATTGAAAAATATCAACCATTCGTCACTTTTCTGCAAAAAAAATCCCCCGACATTAATGCCGGGGGATTAATATTAAATGTAGGTTCCTCTTTTATTCGTTATCCATAATTTTGCGAATATTAAGAAGGAGTTCATTCCTATACTCCATTCGATCGATGATCCGTTTAATCTCATTCTTTGGTCCTTCTTCTTTGACTTTACTCAAGATGTCATTAAGTTCTTTAATGTCTTTGGTGTTGTCTGTTATGGCTGCTTTTACAGATACGATCGTTTCTGCATGTTTATTCTTTGCAATCGCATGTTTACCAATCCAAGAAACAACCTTACAAGTGATAACTGTAAGTGCAATGATAATAGCCAAGGTAACAATTAACTCAGACAATGAGACACTACAACTACATTTCTCTATTGCCAAATCTTTAAGGCATAAAGTTACATTTTCCATTTGTTTCTATTATTTAAAAGATTCGGAAACTGATTTGTCATCGAATATCATTTGTACGAAGATTCCAAGGAACATCGCTACAATGATGGAAAGGAAAGCATGAAATCCTTCTGGATTCAATTTGGTTATTTTGAACATTAACAAAGCAACGATACACGAGTACTGGAAGGCGATGGCAAATATCGCCAACGACCGTCTCATGATTGTTCCCTCCATTAAGCCCTGTATCCTGCTGTAGTCTTCCCTATGGTCAAAGTACGTATATTTTGTTTTTTTCTTAATCTCCGAGTAAAGGAAGGATAACATCAAAATGAGCGCGAGCACCAATAACAGATAAGGCCAAATAGAAAACCTATTTTGGATATGTATGTACAAAATGCCATTATTAATATTAACAGAATAACTTTCTGCCTCATCTATAGCGTTATCCGCAAATGAATAAATTGAGAACCATGCAGCAAAGATTGCTGCAAACATTCTTGGCATAAACATCTCCAGAAGCCCCGTCCATCTTACAATATTACGTGTACCATAAAATTTACGAGCCAATAGGAAAAGAGGAGTAACACACATGAAAAGCCACAGCATAGGGTTTCGTTCACCGAACAACACATACAATGCACCCTGTAAGTCATATTTCCTGATGTACCATGACTGTGCCCTCTCTGCTGTTGAAGAGATTCTGTCTTCTAAGTGCTTCCTTTCTTCACGAGCTTCGATATCTTCCTTAGTCGCTTCATACATATCTATGCAACCACTGCGGTAATTATACACATCATCCAGTTCCTTCTTGCTCGAATGAATCCAGTCGGAATCATAAAAGACCTTGTCGGAATTCGGATTCAAGATACAATCTACCCATTTCTCTTCTGCAAGCGAATAGTTGTTCAAATGTATCTGAAAGTATTTTTGTGAGTTCTTATCTCCATCAAGATTGTTGTGTAACTTACTTATGATACGTCTGTGGTAATAATACTCCGCCTTCTTTGCGATGGCATCAAACAGGAAATCATTATGCAGTATTCCATAGACTTTGTCGTAGTGGGGAGAGTTTTGGAATACATCCGTATGCTCAAAGTCGTAGAGGAAATCAAGGAAAAGCTTTCGAATGACAAAGCTATTGTATTCTTTAATTTCATCTTTTGTTTTCACATCTAATCTAAATATGTCCAACGAGGAATAGGTGACATTCTTTTCGGTCTCCTGTTTTTCTACAGATTGCATTATTTGTTTACCAAACTGCTCAAAGAACTTTTTACCCGTCTTGCCCCCAATAGGATTCTTCTCTCTCGGATAGATTGCAGAATACGCCTCATTGAGCCTTTTCTGCAAATCCCCTTCTGCCATCGTATTACTTGAGACCTCAAGTGACAAGATCATATTGTCTTGATGGTAAATGTGCTTATTCCCTCTGTTTGCATCTAGTAGAGCATAATGGCAACAGAATCTAATGCCATCGCTGGAAAAGGTAGCATAAATAGGGTATTCTGGTGTACTAATACAACCATCCTCATGCTCATACTCCTCTTCAGCAAGTTTCTTCTTAAATTTGAATCCTCGATAGTTGAATACAGATATTCCTCTACCCAAGTCGGAACTCGCTATGTCCAGTGTAAACCATTTGCCGTAGTTCATGACATCGACTCCTTCAGTTTGAGAATATAATTACGAATCAGTACAGAAGCAGGTTCCCCATTAATTCTATCTTTACACAACTTCTCGGCTGCCTCTAACTTCTGCTTCACAAACGTATAGTCTTCCCACATCTCCGGCCATTGACGGATTGTGCCATAGGCTGTAAGATAAACCAAATTTTGGAGGTGCTCCCAGAATGAGTTTGTGCAAACTACAACGTCGGGAAATAACGAATTAATAAGCGGCGAACCTTTATCAGGTTCTTTTTCATCTATGTCATACTTAACCGTATTATACACACGCCTTAGATTCAAGAATGCATTGAAGCCAACTACACAATTATTACGTTCATTTCCATCTTGATATAATAAGGTCAGGAACTGGCTCATGGATGTGTAATTGTCTATCTCCGCATTTTTAACATCTGCCTCATTTTCTTTTAACTTACGAAGAAGTTGCTCGGCATGCTCAGTAAGCGTTTCGTATCGCACCCTCATTAATCGGCATAACGAGTAAAGAAACAGATAAGGTGTATTCGTTGGATTAGCGCCACGTCCGATAAACCAATACTTCTCACTTGTAGAAAGATCTTCGCAACGTAATCGCTCTTGCACGGCAGTTGGGTAGGCAGAGGTGAACATAAAGAAATATTTCCCGTTAGGACGCGCTTTTTCTTGCAGAGCCTTATTGTCTCTAATGGCTGTTAGAATTTCATAACCATAAGAATAGGCTCCCTTTTCGTTTTCACCAAGTTTGTAATCGAGTAAAATAATATCATAACAATACTCTTGAAGACGTTTTTTTGCCTGCTCTATTGACTGAACACATTCTGTAGTTATTGGCGAAATATCATTCGCAATTTTAATTTTTTCATACAAATTATTCAGCCGACATTCAATAATGTCTTCTTGGTATAATTTTGAGGGGGTCTCATCATAATTTGTCAACGATTGACAACCTTTTTGAAATTTTCCTGATCGATCATCCAATAGTAAAATACGCCATTGCTTACCAATAAATAGAAATTCATAGTTTAACAAGCGTTCCATCATTTTACTCTCCATATGAAATAAAAATGGAGAGATATTTGCGTGATCACCTTTAGATTTAATGTAGTCCTGTTCTAAGAGACGATGTTGCAAATCATTGTATTCATGAGCAATGGCTAGATTATATATTCCTTTGCTGTAATTATCTCGTATACTCATCAAAGCTTTCTTAAACTTGTTTTCGTCCTCTCTGCTTAATTGTTTGTTACCTTGACCATCAATCTCGATATTCATTTCACAGAAGTATCGCCATATAGAACTATCCACATATCTTAGCCATCTTGCATATGACAGCACTTCATCCATTGGGTCGGCTTTGGACAAGTAATCATATAAACGAATATAAATGGTAGGGTAATCTAAATTCTCATTTTTGACGAAGGTTTCAATATCAGAAAATTCTTTCAATGGGACTATGTGAATATGACAAATATTGGAATCGCAAAGATTTTTACTTTCATTATTTATCTCAACGACAAAATGACATTCCTCCGCGATTTGTTTTATCCTAAAAATTTGATCAGCACTTGGGATGTCATCATCAAACATCAGATTTACTACACATTCCATAAGATTGCAACTTTTACTTATTCATAAAAGAGATTCAATACATATCTAAAATATTCTTCTGTAAAAGATTTTTCAATAAACTTTATTATAGGAGAATACTTTTCATGATTAAAGAGTACCAAACTTATAACATGCTTCTTATCCACTAACAATTCGTTTTCAATATCTTGTGGAAATTTAAATATTCCTCCATTCTGGAGGGGTTTTCGGAAAGAAAGGTCAGGATTATAGTGTGTGAGGTCTTTTGAATGCAGGAAAAGATGTATTTCTGTATCATCGTTGGGGAGCGACTGGCAGAACATATCAAATTGTTCTTTATCCATCTTGGAGTATATATTTCTACACAGGGTTGCCCATAATTCATATTCACCTAGTTTTTGTTTGAAGAACCCTTCTGATTTTTCTCCACCAAATTTGTCAAGCCAATATTTTTTTAACGTGAAAACAACGATTTTTCTTGCCATATCTATTGATTCTTTTTTAGTCGACTTTTGAATAATCAAGAAGATTGATTAAGGTGTATTTACAATCATGAATAGCGCTACTAAGTGCTGAATACTGAATAAATGGCACTTTTTGAGGCATATTATATTCTTCGGGTTTTGATCTTCCAGAATGGATTGTGAGCCCAGCATAGAAACCTGTTTTTTTATCCGATTCTTTACTATTCAAAAACGCACGACAAAATTCATTAGTAACTCGGTAAATCTCAAATTTTGTGTCGTCGGAATCAAAAGGAGCCTTAATTCCTATTAATTTCTCATATATCTTATCTAATAATCCCTGATGAATTGTCAAGTAATCGAATTCTGGGTATGCATCTCTAAATTCTTTTTCAAGATAAATAGAAAATCTTTCTTCTTCCTTCTTAACACTTCCTATAATAACAGTTTGAGCATTTGAATAATCATCGAATCTTAACAACCCGTGAATTTTAAAACTATCATCTATATAAAAGAGATAAACACCTTTAAGCTTGAATAGAATTGCCTTTGTGGAGTCGTTGGCTAGGTCATAGATTCTTTCGTCAAAGATAGCAACATTCTTTTGCATCGCATATAATTGTTGATAATACCACTTTTCGTCCAAAACAGATGAACGTAGGAGGCGGTCAGTAGAATTGCTGCCCGTGATTGATTCTGCGAAACAAAGTGAAGGATACAAATCACCCTCATATCTTAAAGCGGTAATAAAACCTTCACCCTCTATCCCATCCAAATGTTTTTTATATACATATCTCCAGTTTTCGCTAAAGTCCTCATTTTCATCAAATATAATAGAATCCGAGATTATTCTTTTTGCATACGAGTGCTTAGAATCTTTATTTTCATCGTCCTGAATATAGATTTCGGGCAACCTCTCTTTGTCATTACATCCCCTTACGTTTTGACGTAAATATAACTTTGGGGCTAATGTTTCAAGTTCTTTTAACGTTTTCCCAACAATTTCTTCAGGAGAAACGACAACTATCCTATTATAGGATGTAGGACGTATTTCCCTGAGTATCTTTTCATTTGCTACCAATGTATATTCTGCACAATTGGAGAATCTATCGCTTTGATATTCTCTTGCATTTTTTTTATAAACAACATCACGATCTTTCGCAACTTCAATATTTACATCTTCATAGCCATCTCCAATTACTGCGAATGGAATAAAACGACGCATTCCGAACACAAACTGTATAACGGGTTTGTATTCACCATTTATATGTACAGAAGACTGGCGAACCGAAAGGAGAGGTGTGATTTCTCCTTCATCATTACCACTTAGGTTATAACTCTCAACTCTATCTGGGTACTTCCACTCATCGGTCTCTCCTCTAAGCCAAGAAGCAGAAATGCGCATTTCTTTAAGGCCCTTGTTTTCACCCAATGCTGTTCCGTGCTCATCTACATACTTGCCTTCCCTAATAACTTTTTGTATTTTATCGACTGTAGTATCTATTGTTTGGGGCTCTGCAATATAAGATAGTGCTAAATAATCCAATTTGTCTCTATCTGTAGCTTTGAGATATTGGTCAATCAATTCATCATCTCCGAACAGCGTTTTAATATCTTCATCGGAAGAATGATATAATTCCATAAATATTGACAAAGATCCATCTTTATGGTGTTCATGCTTCGCGGCATTACGAATCATATTTTCAACAATGGAAAGAATAGCCTGACGACCGACATCTCCACCAGGAAACATTTCAGTATAATCATGGAGGAAGTCTACACTATTTGGTTCATCTCCAACAATAATACATTCATTTCTGCGATCGTATAAAACTACCTGTAGTTTATGCTTCTCATCGTATACGTTCAAATCCTCCGATTTAGCGATGTATTTTAACAGGAAGTTTGTTGTTTTTGGAACCCTTGGATGGCGTTTATTTTTAAGGTGAGGATTAATGAAGTCAAATATGGTCTCCTTAAATGGCAATGGCGTAAAGTATGGCACATTAAAAGTGGCAATAGTCGCAAGGAAATCCTGACGTTCCTGTAAGTACCTCAACAGATGACGGATTCCTCGAAGATCAGCAGGATGCTGTAGTTTATCCCAAGACATCTTACGACTCCATTCCTCTACTTCATTTCCTAAATAGCTAAGAACATGACTGCCTATATTATGGCTCAAATTACGAGCCATAATGGCACATTTGGCAACCTTTTCGTCTGTTTTTTCTTTATCAGATTTTAACTCTTTGAATATTGAGAGTAGTCCCTCTGAATTTTCATCAGAAACTTCTTGCTCACCTTTAATTTGTATTTTTTCTTCTACTTTCTTCTTTGTGTTTTCTACCTTCGTTCCACTTGATTCTCCCAACACATTTTGAGGAGCGCCCTCCTCACTAGCATTTGTTAGTGTTGTAATAAGTTCTTTCTCGCTTTTTGAATCCGATGATGAAAACTGATTGGTTTTGCTGATACTTGAAGTATTAGCAAGTACCTTATTATTATCTTTGAATTCTTCCATGATTAAATGCACATTGCTTACTGTGCTATACTCAATTTCTTACTGCTGATAATAGCCTTGAACAACTCACTATTCTCCTCAAAGAATTTTCCAGCAGCAGCTGGTACCGCATCTATAATTTTTTCTATCATCTCCTCCGTTACATCTTCTCCAATATAATCCTGACGTTCCAACATTATCTGTCCGTCGTCGTCCACATACGCTTTAAAAAAACGAGTTGTACGATTGTACTCATTACATAAGTCTAACATATTTCTTCCTATTGGCTTTTCACGCCAGCCTTCTAATTGTGTGTCATCAAGAGACACCAAGGTCTTAAGCCATGGCATCTCAATAGAAAAGAGAAGCCTCATATCTGCGGGAAGATTATTCCCTTCTCCGTCATAAGCGATTAGGATTGTATTTTGATCCGAAAATGACTTATAATGAAGACCAGCTTTATCAGCTAAATTTTGTAACAGCTTAAAATCCATTTCCATTGATGGACGCGTATAGCAGAGATATGGGATAAGACAATCCAATCCAACAACTTGGAGGATACGCTTAGAAACAAATCGCAATTCCTCACGAATCGTATTTTGTTTCTCTTTTCTTGCATCCCATTCTATTTGAGCTTGTTTTTCCTCCTCGGAACCAGATTGTGTTTTTCCCCATAAACTACGTGCTTCAGCGGTTGCTTCTGCAATATTTTTTGCTTCTGCCATAGTATTATCAAGGTCTTCCTTGTAATACTGAAACTTTTTATCGTCTATCATAATTAATTAATTTTAGTATTCTTTTTAATTCTATTTACCTACTCAACACAAACAAGACGCTAACCTCAGCTATCAACGATTGCACATCTGCGAATTGTTCTGGTGTGTATTTACTCTTCATCGATTTGAGTATTGAATCAATTTTGACTCGCTTGCTATTTTTATGTTGATAATTCTATATTTATCATTAATGATACCCCGTTGAATTCATCAACCACGATGGATCATCGGGATTATCGTTGGTATGAATCTTTTCTTTCCAGTTGCAGCCACAGTTAGGACATTTGTATTTGAACCATTGACTTTCATCGTGGTCGTCTTCAACGGACATGATGTTGTGCTTGGCAATGGCATACGTTGCGGCAGCACCTCCTGCACCACCAACGGGACCGCCAAAGGCGAAACCTATAAGACCACCACATGCTCCTGCAACTCCTGCAAGAGCATGTACACCCCATGAAGCATGACGCTTGGGTTCAATACTTGTACCACATCGTGGGCAAGGCTTTATGTATTTTGATGTATCCATGACTTTCGATCAGGTGATAACTTATTAGTTCTGATAATCCATGTGAGTGATCAACTTGCCGCACTTGGGATTGGGACAGAAGACATCGTGCTTGTGGAATTCAGTACCACATTCGCTACAATGATAGACTTGCTCTTCTGGTTGCTGTTCCTTTATCTTGTTGATCGCCACCAACACACTGATTTCGGCTAATAGCTGGCGAACCTTTTCTATGGTCTCAGGCGAAGCACTTGATTCGATGTCCTTCAAGAGCTTTTGGACGCGTGTTGATTGTTCCTGTAGTTCCTGTTCTGTTACAACACCATCTTCCATGATTTTGAGGAACGAAGGTTGCTCGACGATCAACTCATCAATGTTGAGGGTTCCATTATTGTCAAAAAATGTATTCATAACTTCGATGTCTTACATTAGTTTTGTTCCACATTTGGTGCAATATTTCTTACTGCTATCTACATGTTCACCACAAACTGGGCACTTAAGGTTCTTGCTGGCACGATCAATGTCGCCACGATTCTTAGCCTCCTTGTAGTTGTTTTTGGCTTCCTTTATCAAATCCTTTAGGCTGGTATTCTTGATTACGCCTTTAATGATCTCCTTTTCTTCATTGCTACCAGTAATCTCAATCTTTCCTTTTGCCTGGAACACTTTGGTGAGGAAGATGAGGTACAGAACTGCCGAGACATAAATGAGTGTGTAGCCAAGGGTTGCCTCAATTGCTGCTGCTGTAAACTGTCCAAAGATAGGGACGAAAGATGCTGCAACGGCTCCTGCATATCCAAGCAAGAGTGAACCTGCATTGAGGGAGAGATTTGTAAGTATGGCAGAGCCAATGAATTTTGCCGTATTATCAGACATTTCAAGTCCGATGATGTTGTTAATTTTAACATAGAGCGTCCAAACCAAGGCGGTTTGGGCTATAGCTGTGATAAGACCACCAGCCTCGGGTACAAGGTTGCCTACCAAAGCTGAAGCTGCCGAAAAGATGGCAAACTCCTGTATGATTTCGATTATCTCGTCTCGCTTTTCGCCTGACAGATGTTTGAATGCCTCGTCGCACAAGGCATAGACAACAGCATAGAGTTTTGAATTACTTTGTGCCATATTGTTATTGTTTTACATATCGTCCGCAACTTCCACAGTATGTCTCATCGCCATCAAGGATTGCATGGCAATATGGGCATACCGGAATACCAGCCTTAAGGTTAATATAATGTTGGGTATTTGTCCATTTTAATAGTTCACGAACACGAACAGATACAAAAGGATGGTCACGATCCATTGTGATGTAAGCTTGAAGGGTTCTGTCCCAAAGATTATCCTCACGAATGGAATCATAAATCTTTGCCTGCTCAATATATTCATCAATATTAAAGTCGTAGGTAATGTGATGAGGTCCTCCTGCCAGTCGTGAAAGCATGGAAATGGTTGTCTCTGGCGACGTAATGTATGCAGCCACACGATCACAACTGAGCTCACTCTTTCTGTTCCAATATAATAAAGCTATTACGTATGCCTCACGGATATCATCTGCCAAGTCGATATGGTGAAGCATGAAATTCGCCATAGTCGTATATAGCATGTGATGAAAAAAGAGATGTCCGCATTCGTGTGCTATAACCGCTTTGAGTTCCTCTGTAGTAAGCAGGTCGACAATTCCCGAGTGAAGAGTTATGTTCGGTCTGTCTTCACCCATTGCGTATGCATTCGGAATAGGATTGTTCTCCAGATAGAACTCAGGCTCGGGAATACCTATTTGTTCACAGATAGGAGGCAGAAGATGGTATATGTGCGGAATCTGCGTGGGACTCATACGGATTTTATTACCCATATTCTCTCCGTAGGTCATCCGCTCATAATAGAGTTTCATAATCTGCTTCATCGTGGTGTCGGCTAAAGGAATTCCTTTCAGGAAACTCAGAGCCTGTTTGTCTTCACTATGAATAAAATGTTCTATGTGCATAATCCCTATCAGTTTACTGTAACCATATAATTGCTTGAGTCATCCCACGCATCCATAAAACGATCCAATGGGTAAGTATCGCTAAATTGTGGTGTATTAGGATCTATAATTTCTATCTCGAGCTTTTCTTCATTGAATCCAGTGACTATAACAACATGATCCGGGCATTTACCAATGGTTTTATCTTCTATTTGCTCGCATTCAAAATCTCCAACAAGTTCACCTTCGTCAACTGATACTATGACTATTTTCTTTTTATTTATTGCCTCTAAAACTTCATCTAAACTTGTTTCCAACTGGCGGGTAACAGCAGCGCCATGCAGTTCACAAAGTTTACCAATATCCATGAGTCGGGTACCTTTGTCCGTCAGCCATTCGTGGTCGCGTGATTCCTTTTCCAGTTGTTCATCTGAGATTTCTATTCCTAATTTTCTTAACGCATAACCTTCGCATCTTATGTCGCACAAGTTGTCAATAGTGTTGTCTGCAGCAATGGCAAACATGGTGCTACGACTTCTTTCTTTTATTTCCTTGGTAAAATAACTTAGTCGTTGATGGACAGTTGCAAAGTCGTCGTGTCCCGGACTCTCAATGTTATCTTTCCTCTTGGGACAAACTATCTCTTCAAGGTCCTGATAAACATCCAGGGCCTCAAAGACCGTCTGCATGTCCGCTGGATTCTTGGCAAGATGACCGCGAACAGCAAGACGCTCTTCCTCAGAAACATTACCTTTGGCGTAAGCAGCCAGCAGTTCGTTTGTTATTTCCATGATGTTATTTTTATGTTATAAGTTTTATTGTAATATTTTGTAATCTTTTCTTTAGCTCGCTGTATGCGGACATTTACATAGCCTGCATCAGGTGTAACATACTCTACACCTTTCTTGTTGCTTTTGACCTTTATGCCCTCGCGCTCCCACTTTAGACGCAACATCTCAGCTATGTCCTTGTGGGCATAGTCCTTGAAAACGTCCATATAGAAGCAGAAGCGTTCGTTGTCTGTGAGCGTTGCCATCGCTTCAATTACGACCGCCATGCTTTCCTGATCGTCATAGAGAGTATCGAAGTTTACAGGTATCTGTATCTTCGGTTTCTCTGGGTCTTCTTCGTCTATAGATGTGGAATCTGTAACAATATCTATCAATTTAGGCTTGATAGATATAAAAAAGCGTCTTGAGGTTGTTTCCAGCCATGAGCTGATGCATTCCTTGTGCTCTATGCCAGCAAGTTTTTTCCAACTAAGATCCTTTCCTAAAAGGTAAATCTTGAGTTCGCTCTTGCAGTCCTCGAAATAGTCATGCTTCTGCGCATCGTATGTTTCATTGTAGATTCTACGAAGCAAAGGGCTGTACTTTTCCAGAATAAGATAGTCAGCGGCATAGCCATCACATGGCTTTGCCAATATTCTGTCTATGAGTTCTCCGTCGCTCATAGTGCTATAACGGTCTATGTATTTCTGATCCATCGGAGTTCTATTTTCGTTGTAACAATAATTCTTTGTCTTTTTCTATGGACTTTTGTGTTTTGCAACCTAAGTCCAATTTATTTTTTGTTATTTCTAACACTTCCAGTTTGTCCTTGGCAATGTAAGCGGTTGTAATGGTGAATAATCCATCTACCACTATACCGATACGCTGCTGACCTTTATATCGTTTTACGATTCCTTCAACGCCAGCAAAAGGTCCGTCTTTTACTCTAACCAACTGACCAACTTTGAATTTTTCTACCACAAATGGCTCCAAATGTTTGTCTTCAGCTTCTGCATCACAGATTTTCATGAGTGAAGTCATCTGCCATTGTGGAACCACAAGAGGCTCTTTTGTGCCATCGTGATGCATATTGTAATAGAAACGTAGGTATTTAGTGTCCTCATGATTGTCGAACACGTACTCTTTCAATTGTTCGTAACTACCAAATACGAAAAGAATGTTGGGGAGACGGCTCTCGACAATAGTTTCTATTTTACCGTCAGTAGATTTTGTGTTGGTTATGGTCGGATAAAAGGCTTCTATGCCTTTCTTTGAAAAAAACTCGTAAGCCTTTCTTTCTCTTCCATAAGTACATCTTATTGCATACCAATGGGGGATTAATTCAGGTTTAGGCTTACGTTTTATTGTTTTGGGCGGAGCATTTCTGGTAGACACCCCTGTTTGTGAGTTATCCTCCTCTAAGGGAGTCTGAACTTCGGGGAGGGCGTTGGGTGTAACCCCAGCGCAGTGAGGAATTATACCGTTTCCTCTACGGTTCTGAACATCTTCATTTTCTATGTTCATAATATACACTAAACAAATTCTAAGCAGAACTTTGCCTAAGTACATTGCAATGTGAATTAGTTTTCCTTATTCACCTTATTAAAATAAGCGCGTACAAAGTTATAAATTTTTCTTCTAATATCATCAAAAAATGAAAGAAAGTGGAAGAAATGAAAGAAAAAGTGCTAAAATATTTAATTTTTGGCACTTAAAATTGCTAATTTTATTCAAAAATATGGATTTTGTAGTCTTTACTTTTCAAAAGCAATAGGTACTCCATCCATCTTCGACGTTGGATATAAGGATGCCTTTTGCCCTTGTAATGACAAAAGTCTAATAGATCAACAAGAATGTTTCGATTGTCTACATTGAGTTTCTTCAGTAGCGTTCTTTAGGGGGTGATCTCGCTTACGAGTATCGATACACAACCGCTGTTGTAACTAAAGCAAATCATAGGCAAATAGATAGTTAAATACAATTATGATAATTAGGGAAGTGATAAAGATAAGCGTTAAACAAATGTTAAAGCGTTGTTAACGAATGTAAAATGACAATGATTCGAAATTGAGCATGTTTTGAACTTCATTTTTCACCCATGGGAAGTGATTTTGGGCTTCCCAAAAGTATGGGAACATAAAGGTGTCACTAATAAAATAAAGCAAGTGCTATGTATTGATAATCAGTGTATAAGAACTTTTGCTAGAAGTCCGGAGTGGGGCTTCGGCATTGCTCGTTTCGACTACGATGGGCAATTTCCTACGAGCCTCAGAACGTGAAGCGAGCGACAGTGCAGGGCTTCACGCTTTTTTTATGTCTTCAAGTTAACGTGAAGAACACACACACAAAGTGGTCATTCGTAGCCCTTGACCCTGACATAAGGACAAAGGGGCTATGAGCACCAAGTTTTTTAATAATGCTCCTGGCAATACGCTTTTTGACAAGTTGAAGGGTATTGCTTCGGATATGACAACATTTGACCGTTTCTTGGCCGTTGTTGGTTTCTTCCGTTCTTCTGGCTATTTCAAGTTGCGCAAGGAACTGGGGGATATCTCTGAAATCAAGATACTGGTTGGTATCAACATAGATGACATATTCCGCAAGCACAACAAGGCTTTGCTTATGCTTGCCGATGCCGAGAAGGCAAAGGAGGTTTATCAGGAAGGTTTCAAGGAAGATGTAATAAATGCCAAGTATTCTTCGGAGGTAGAACAGGGCATATTGCAGATGTGCGAAGACTTTGCTTCTGGACGTCTGCAGATGCGTATTCATGCTACTAAAACTGCATGCCAAGTTCTATCTCTGTCTGCCAGAGACCCATAGCGAACATAGCGATGGATGGGTTATAATGGGTTCATCAAATATATCAGATTCTGGCTTAGGTATCAAACAGCCTCCGCAGTACGAACTTAATGTGGCTATGAAGGACTATGATGAGGTGAAGTATTGTTCAGATGAGTTCTGGACCTTGTGGAACGAGGCTGTTCCTCTCACGGCCGATGATATAGACAAATGCAAAAAGAATACATATCTGGGTTATCAGCCAACGCCTTATGAACTTTACATAAAGGTATTGATTGATACCTTCGGGGAGCAGGTGGAGGACGACTTCTCTCTCCAGTTGCCCGCAGGTGTCAAGGAACTGAAGTACCAAAAGGATGCAGTCATTCAGGGCTATCAGATGCTGATGCAGCACAATGGCCTCTTCCTGGCCGATGTTGTGGGTTTGGGAAAGACTATGATTGCCACTATGATAGCCAAACGGTTTGTTGGGGCAAATGGTAAGAATACTAACATACTTGTTGTCTACCCTCCTGCACTTGAAGATAACTGGAAGAATACGTTTGCTCTATTCGAGATAGACAAGAAAGCTCAGTTTGTTACCAATGGCAGCCTTTCCAAAATTCTTGATGGCAAAGACAACTACAAGGAAAAAGAAGAGTTCGACTTGATAATCGTAGACGAGGCTCATGGCTTTCGTAGCGACAGTTCGGGCAAGTATGACGAACTGCAAAGGATATGCAAGTCGCCATGCTCCAATATTGGCTGGTTCAGGAGTACGCAGAAGAAGGTCATGCTTCTTTCTGCCACACCGTTAAACAACCGTCCGGATGATTTACAGAACCAATTGTTGCTCTTCCAGAATAGTCAGAGCTGTACTATAGACGGCGTTCCCAACCTCAAGGCATTCTTCTCCGAGCACATTTTGGAGTATAAGCGCTTGATGCGCGAGCGTGACCAGCGTGATGTTACCTCCGAAGTGGACAGAATATATGAGCAGATACGCAATAAGGTCATAGACAAGGTTACTGTCCGTCGTACACGCAACAATATCCTAAACGACCCTGACTATAGTGCAGACATAAAATCGCAGAACATAGTATTCCCCAACATCCTGCCTCCTAATGAATTGGAATATCGCATGGATTCCGATACGAGCAAACGTTTCTATGAAGCATTGAAACAGCTCACCGATGGCAAGTCGGAGGAGAACCCCAGGGGCAAGGGACTCACGTATGCCCGCTACCGTGCCGTTGAGTTCTTGAAACCAGAGTATCGCAACAGATACAGAAATGCTGTACACATTGGCCAGACCTTGGCCGGTATCTATCGTGTGCACATGGTGAAACGATTGGAGAGCAGTTTCTATGCCTTCAAGAAATCGCTCCACACGCTTCTTCGTATCACCAACGATATGATTAAGATGTTCGAGGAGGATAAAGTCATTATCGCACCCGACCTGAAAGTCAAGGACCTGCAGGCAAAGAACATGGAACTGGATGAGATTATCGAGTATGCAATTGCCAAAGGATATGCTGCCGAAGATATACTCTTTCCTGCCGATGCCTTTAGCCCAGAGTTTGTTGAAATGCTTCATCATGACCGTGCTATATTGAAACGCCTCAATGCTGATTGGGAGCAGGAGCATGATGACCCTAAATTCGACAAGTTCAAAGAGAATCTTCGGCATAATTTCTTTAACAAGGAGATAAACCCATCTGGCAAACTGGTTCTCTTCTCCGAGAGTGTGGACACACTGGACTATCTCTACGATAGATTGACAAACGAGATAGGGCGTACTGATGTCCTGATGGTAACAGCATCCAATCGTAACAGATTGGCACAGACAATCAGGGAGAATTTCGATGCCAATTACAAGAGCGATTCAATGGAGTACAACATCATCATTACCTCCGATGTCCTGGCTGAGGGTGTGAACCTTCATCGCTCTAATGTGATAGTCAACTACGATTCTCCGTGGAATGCCACCCGACTGATGCAACGTATCGGCCGTGTAAACCGCATAGGTTCCGTTGCACCTAATATCTACAACTATATGTTCTATCCCTCGCAACAGGGAGACAAGGAGATACAGCTTTACAAGAATGCGCTTGTCAAGTTGCAAGGTTTCCACTCTGCATTCGGTGAAGATGCACAGATATATTCAAAGGAGGAGATTGTAAAGGAGTTCCAAATGTTCGACAGCAATGTGAGGGATATCATTGACAAGAAAATAACCCTTTTGCGCGAGGTGCGTGAACTTTATCAAAACAATCGCGAGTTGTATCATAAGATAAAGTCCCTTCCAATGAAAAGCCGTGTAATGCGCAATACTGGCAAGCATAGTGGCAAGTCGGTAATATTTGTATCTTCCAATGTAAAGACAGAATTTTACTTAGCCACCCCTACTGGTATTGAGGTGGTTGACTTTCTTACTGCAGTAAAATATCTAAAGGCCAAGCCTGAGGAACTGCCGGCTCCATTCACGGACAATGCGCAGCATTATAAACACGTCAATAGCGTCTTGGAGAAATACACCACGGAGTTTGTTGAGGCGGCAGACACTTCATCTGTCAACCGTACCGATATCGACAAGACTTCATTAGAGGCCAACAAGTTTCTGCGCACCGTCAAGCAGATAACCACCGATAACGTACTTAAAAGGCAATGCGATGTTCTGATGGGATATATCAATGAGGGCATCTATGCCCAACTGCCTCGTGAACTGAAACTACAGTCGCGTTTGTATAAAAATGACCGTGCAAAGATGAAGCAGGACGAGTATATCCTGCAAAATAGAATCTCGGATTTGCTTGGAGAATATCAGACTATGAACAAGGAGCAACGCCACGATGCCCAAGATATTTCCGACCCTCAAATTATAATCTCTGAATCTTTCATTTAACCTTATATTGCTATGGTAGGCACATATTCACCCGATAGTTTGAGAAACCTGTTCCAGTCATCATTCAATTTGGCACAGTGGTATCGTTTTCTGCAGTATTTCTTTAATGCAAGTGAATTAAAGGAGAGACCGGAGAGACTCAATGAAAATACATATGAGGAGGGTTTCTATCTGGGAAGCATTGATACAACAGACAGTTACCGCATAGGTTTGTTTCATTACAGGATAAAAACAGGTTCTGTTGTCAACAAGCGTGTAGGCCTACGCAATCTGGTAAGGCCATTCCTTAAATACCAGTTTGATGCAGCATTGGTGGTGTTTGATAGTGGTGACCATTGGCGCTTGTCGTTTATTTGCGATATCAAGGAAGAGGCTACATCGCCAAAACGATATACCTATGTGTTTGGTTGTCCTGATTTGTTGTACAGAACACCTATCGAGCGTTTCAACATCTTGATGAAGAAAGGTATTTCATTTGAGAACCTTAAAACAGCCTTCTCCGTTGAAGCCCTTTCCGATGAGTTCTTCGATAAGTATCGTGAGCAGTATGCCGATTTTATCCAATATATTACAGGAAAGCGCATCGTCAAGGTAGGCAGCAAGTGGGAAGAGAAGGTGCTTTGCAAACCCAATGCCGCTTTAATGCTGGCATTTGACCATGACGAAAAGAAAATCCGCGACTATATCAAGAAGATGATGGGACGAATCACGTTCCTGCACTTCTTGCAACGCAAGGGATGGATGTGTGGCGACCTCAACTATATGCAGAACATGTTCAAGAAGTCTGCATACCAGAATGACTATCTTGACTCAGTACTCGAACCTTTGTTCTTTGGTATATTGAACATCAAACCTGCCGAGCGTGAGGCATTATTTACTAAATACAATTGGGATAAATCACTGCTTAAAGAATGGAAGGATATTCCATATCTTAATGGCGGTTTGTTTGAGCGTGATGCGGAAGACGAACCTGAAAGCCGTTTCCCTGCCGAATATTTCAAACGCCTGTTCCAATTCTTCAGCGAATACAACTTTACCATTGACGAGAACGACCCCAACGATGCCGAAGTGGGTGTCGACCCCGAAATGTTAGGTAAAATCTTTGAGAACCTGCTTGAAGACAACAAGGACAAAGGTGCCTTCTACACTCCCAAAGAGATTGTGCGCTATATGTGCCAGGAATCACTTATCGCCTATCTTGAAACCAATACAAGCATTGCAAAGGATAAGATTCGTCAGTTCGTACTTTCTCCCGAAGAGGGTGTTGCAGATATTCCAGAGAATAAGAAACCTAAACTGCTCGCTGCACTTGAAGAGGTTAAGATTTGTGACCCTGCCATTGGTTCGGGAGCATTCCCTATGGGCTTGCTCAATGAGTTGTTGCATTGCCGTGAGGTGTTGAGTGGTGAACATTACGACCGAGCAGAGATTAAGAAGAGCATTATCCAGAACAATATCTATGGTGTGGATATTGAGAAAGGTGCTGTTGATATTGCCCGTCTGCGTTTCTGGCTCTCTATCGTAGTTGATGAGGAAACACCATCACCACTGCCCAACCTTGACTATAAGATTATGCAGGGCAACTCGCTTATTGAGAGTTTTATGGGCGTGGATTTGAGCAAACTGACATACGAAAAGCAGCACAAGAAGGATAAGTGCGAAATTTTGCTTTTTGATGATGAAAAGAACCGTCAGCAAAAACTTGTCTCACAGTTATTGTCTTCTTATTATTCGTGTTCCGACCATGAAAAGAAGATTAGACTGAGAGCAGAAATTGCAGAAACCATCAATAAGCAATTAGAGGCACAAGGATACAACCCTTCAATCCTTCGTGAACTTAAAAACATCGAGCCATCTGAAAATAACAAATTCTTCCTTTGGCACACTTGGTTTAGCGATGTATTCAACCGAGAAGGTAAAGAAGGATTTGATATTGTGATTGGTAATCCGCCATATATGTTTTTAAGTGGAAAGGGCTCTCCTATAAAACGGTTAGAATCAGAAGGAAAATGGATCGAAGCACAAGAACTTCAAAAACTTATTAATGAATACATAAAAGTATATTTTGATGTTTCAAATGGATGCAGAGATTTTTATAAATGGTTTTATAAACTAGCATTAAACATATGTAGTGAAAACGGGATTATAGCCTATATAACTCCTGACACATTCCTCAATATGCCAAAAAACAAAGATTTAAGAATACAATTGTTTAAGCATAAAATAGAACTTTTTGCAGATCTAGGTTTTTCTGTATTTAATGCACCTACTGTATCATCTGCCATATCAATTATTCAAAAAGACAACTCCAATAGTACATTTGCAACGATATCGGATATTAGACCTATATTATCACAGAAAAACAGAACTGATATTAGAATATTAATCTCTGAACATAAACGATTAGTGGGAGTAATTAATAATGAATTGGGTGCATATAAGCATAGTATTGCAGAAAAAATATACAATTCATTAAAATATCACAACATATGTAACTATGTCGCTTTTGTCGAAGGTGAACATGATATACAAATAGACAAATCAATTCTAACTTACAATAGACAAAAAGGTTATCTTCCCGTATTAATTGACAGTGAAATGCAACGAAATGGATTTGTTGAAGTAGGATATATACCTTCATTATATACCGCAAAAAATAATTTACATCAGGGGGCTAGAGCAATATTGAGAAAAACAGGAGATACGATCTGCGTTTCTTTACCACATTCAGAGGAATTTGCAGTTGCACATCAGAACGTATACATCCTAAAAGATAAAGTTGGATATTCTATGCTATTTTGGATGGGACTTTTAAATTCCAAATTACTATCTTTCCTATACCAAAATGGATTATATGGACAAAAGGGTCGCACAATGGCTCAATTTAGGATTTATGCTTTGAATGTCTTGCCATTTCCACAAAACATAAATATCAAAGCAATAAGAGATATAGAAAATCTAGTATCAATACTTATTAGCAATAATGAGTTAATAGAACGAAAGTATATAGAATGTCAGATAGACGAAATCGTTTATGGTATGTATGGACTAACCGATACTGAAATAAAAATCATAGAACAAAGCATCTAAATATGATAATAGCCTGCGATTTCGCAGGCTATTGTTGTATTATCTCAGTTGTGATAAAATTTTATGAATAGCGGCCTTGTAAATATCTCGGTCATTAACAATTGCCGAAACTGCTTTTGCTTCATGTCCTAAAGAATCCAATCGACGCTTAATTTCATCTGCCTCTTGTTTATTCCTCGCCTGCGGAAGAAACAAAGCTTTCAAATTCTCTACCGCCTCATCAATCTGCTGTTTTGGTGTCCTTTGTATATTATTCATATCCATTTCACTAAAAAATTATCGTTCTGACTCTGCAAAGATAATAATTCTCAACTGAGAATAACAGATTTGAGAAATTATAATTAACTTTGTTCTTACTTTGTAATATAAACTCTCATACAATGAATACAAGCCGTATTAAAAGTGTTTCAATAAAGAAACTATGGGGTGTTAAGAACATCTCAACTGAATTTAATGAACATGTAAACATATTCATTGGGGCTAATGGCTCAAGTAAAACAACCTTTTTAAATTTAATTGAGGCAACATTACTATGTGATATTAATACGCTTGCTTGTGTTGAATTTGAAACAATTGAAATAGAGTTGTTATCAGATCCTGTTACTGCTATAAAGTTGTGTAGAACAATTAATGATGATACGCCAACTATAAAATACATTTTCAATGAAGCTGAATATGAGATACCATGTAACGATATGATGTATCGTTCTTATAGAAGCTATCATTCAAAATACAAAGAAGCCTATCAGGCGATTAAACAAGAATTGTCAAAATTGATAAATATATCGTGGTTATCAATTAACAGAGATAATACATCTTCTTTTGAGTATGATCGTACGAGAGATTCCGTAGAGAGGATCAAGAACATGGTTGATATTAAATTACAGGAACTTCTCAAAAAGTTAATTGTATATCAATTGCAGTTAGAGTCCGAAGCTAATAAAAGTGCGAATAAATTTAAGGAAGATTCTCTTTCTTTGATGCTTTATAATGAATCTGTTGATGTTTATAAAGAAGATAATCTGAAGCAAATTATTACAACTGATCCAGATCAGATGAGAATGGAGTTGTATAAAGCATTTAATGTTTTGGGGGTTGCAAAAGATAAGAATAAACAAATTCAAACTCATATAGCAAAAATCAAGGAAGTTCTTTCGAAGATACAAGAGAAGAAAGAAATAGATATCAATGATGTGTATATACTTTCTTTAATAAATAGGACATTGTCTATTATAGAAATTTCAAAAACTCATGAGTGTCAAATAAAAGAAATTTTTGAACCTATGAATAAGTTTTGGAAGTGCCTTAATAGATTTATGCCTAACAAATCTTTTGTCTTTGATAAAGAAAATGATGGGAACATTAACATAATATTAAAAGAGGGAGAATTCCAAGATGTGCCTATAAATATTACATCATTATCATCTGGAGAGAAACAATTGTTTATTCTATTGACCGAGGCATTGTTGCAACGAGGAACCTCCCATTTGTTTATTGCAGATGAGCCAGAGTTATCTCTTCACATAGAGTGGCAGCGTAAAATATTAAATGCATTATTAGATTTAAATTCCAATGCACAAATTATTGTTGCAACTCATTCACCAGAGATTGCTGGTAATTTCGCAGAAAACATCATTAATATGAAGAAAATAACATCATATGAATAATATAGATGAAAATAAGTTAGAGCATTCAAATGAAGCTCTAAACATTACGCATCAATTCTACGATAAGAAATTCATGTTATATGTGGAAGGAGATGATGACATTGTTTTTTGGGATGAAAACTTTAGAAGATACATGTCTTCAGACTTTTATGAGATAGAACAAGTTCATGGGAAAGAAAATTTAGAAAGATACATAATCGGTATAAAGGAAGGAACATTAAGCAATATAGTAGTAGCATGTGATGCCGATTACAATGAATTTAAGGATGATTATTATGAGCATAAATTCATTGTAAGAACATATGGACATTCAATTGAGAATACAATGTTCTGTCCTCATTCTGTAGCTACTTATATCAGGAGAGCTTCGAAAACTTCTAACGATTATTTGCCAGAGGTCTTAGAATGGTTAAATACATTTTGTTCCGATGCCCAGAAGTTACTTCCATATGAAATAGAGAATGAGATTAATCCAACACATTGTGAGGTACTCCCAAAGATCTTCAATATGGGGTTTTATTATTTCCAGAACAATCAAAATAAAGGTTACCTTGATGAAAATAAAATAGACGCTTATCTCCAAACCGTTAGTTCAGATTTTGATTCAAATAGAATTTCAGAAATAACACAACGAGTCAATGGTCATGGGAAGAATGTAAAATATTTGATCCAAGGTCATTTTATAGCAAATGCACTAATGGAATACATAAGGAAGCGTATTAAGCAAATTAAAGGCAATGTTAACGCTCCTAATGATGCTATATATGAATCAATTGTGGATTGTAAGTATACTTGTAATCCCCTATGTGAGGATAAATTGTTTTTAAAATCTCAGATTGAAGAAGTCTTAAATCATTATACAGGAATAAGTTGATCGATTTCTTGGCGTAATATAAAAGAATCTATATCTTTGCGCTATAATAAGGCGTTCTTTTCAACAATGCAGAATAAGACAGATAAGGGAACTTCGCTTGTTTCTAAATCGTTACCTGTCGTAAATTCAAATTCTGTAAATCGTTTGTTTTCAGCAATAATCAGTGATTAGAATATATCTCTATGTGAAGCGTAATTATATAGAGGATAAAAATGAATGAATCAGTAAACGATATAGCAAAAAAGTTGGGAATTGTCAAGTTCTCCTTTAAAGAAATTTTCATTTTGCCGGATTCCGAGAAAGAAAGAGTTGAGCAGTTGGCAGAAAAAGGCATCTGCACCGACGTTGTGTTATTGCGAGAACATTTAGAATATGCCGGAAAAAGATGTTGTGTTTATGAATCGTTGGTGGAATACCACGAAAAGACAATAGCGGACACACAACAAAAAATAAAAAAGGATAGATTTGGGTCGTATGCACTTGAAAAATGGCTCCCTATTTTGCTGACGCATAGGAATATCTATGAATTAATGGGGTATCTTACTTTGCTTCAGATGGATGCAATCACTACCACCATAGCTCTATTGCAAGCCCAAAATGATACAGAGAGGATAATGTTAAGCAAACACGCTTATACTATCATTTACGAGGCGAGAATAAATGATTTATCTAAGAAAGTAGCGAAAGAAATGCATCTGTATCTTGAAGAGATTATTGATGTTCATGAACTATCTGATTTCTGGAAGAATATAAACTCAATTCTAAAACAGATAATGGACATTGATTTTGCTAAGGAAATTCGAAACAACATCGATGCTCATAAAAACAATTCTTTCTTAAGGCAAATCACCCTATATAGGAGATGTGAATGGGTTGAATGTATTATTTACTTGTCTGTATTTACAAAACTTATTGATGTTATTCAAGATTATATGAATCTTATCAATAAAAACATGAAAAACATGTATGAGCAATACACGGAAGATGTTAAAGGATTTATAGAGAGATTAGAACAGATAGAAAAAGAACTAGAAAAGTAGGTAATACATTGACAATCAAGTTTGATAAACTCTTGATTCTTTATCAGTAACCCAATTGCTATTTTGATTACCGAAGCAAAAGATGATTCCCTTTTCGGTAATTTGGCATTGATTTGTTCGGTAAAACGGAAGCAATCTGTAACATAATTGCCTTTATAATATCAGTTTAGATTCGTCCAAAATACGCTAACAAACACTTCTACATCAACACCCCGATGTGAGAAAACTACATTTAATCCTGTTTGCTATTGCACGGAAGCGCAAGAAACAAAAAGGAGGTTTGCCAAAGGGGTAGCAAACTCGAAAGTTGCAAGAAACTTGTAGTTTTATGTAGATGTTTGAAGAATCTACAAGAATTTTAGCCTATTTCTTGTAATTTCTTGAAGATTTTTGTAGAATCTACAAGTATTTATACTATCTTTACACCAAATATAGAATAGTATGATTGAAAGTTCTCCACAACTCAACCATGAATTGATGGCTAAGGCCGTTCCGTTAATGAATAAGCCCGAGGTAAGGGAATTGGTTGATGAAATCAATGAGAAATACCTGTATTGGTCCGATGTGAAATACAAGAGAGTTGCCGATGGCTCAGGAGACATCGCACCCGCTGAACTGTGGGCGTGCGTAAAGTTCCGTAGAATGCTTCAGGGGCTTACGGTATGGAAGAGGTATGGTATATCGTTTTTCTTGACGAATAGCATGCAGCGTTTGTGTCATTACTTTGACATGAACTTTGGCGGTTCGTGGGGCAACAACTCACTTATCCCTCACAAGAGTAAGGAACAATACCTCATATCTTCGTTGATGGAGGAGGCTATTTCTTCCAGTCAGATGGAGGGCGCTTCGACAACCAGAAAGGTGGCTAAGGAGATGCTGCGAAAAGAAATATCTCCGCGTAGCCGTTCTGAACAGATGATTTACAACAATTATGTCTCTATCCGTTTCATCGTTGAGAACAAGGATAAGCCATTGACCAAAGAACTATTGCAACAAATACATTCTCTGATGACATACAAGACTCTTGAAAACCCCGAAGATGAAGGACGGTTTAGAGAGAATGATAATATCGTGGTAGAGAATAGCATTACACATGAAGTGGTACATACACCTCCCGGTTATACTGACATACCTGAGTTTGTAGAATCATTGTGTAATTTCTTCAATGATATGGAGAAAGAAGTGTTTGTGCATCCTATTATCAGGGCTATCATTGTGCATTTCATGATTGCCTATGTCCACCCCTTTGTCGATGGAAACGGAAGAACGGCACGTGCCCTGTTTTATTGGTATATGCTTAAGAGTGGATATTGGTTGACCGAATACCTCTCTATCTCAAGAGTTATATATAAATCCAAGGCAAGCTATGAAAAGGCCTACTTGCATGCCGAAGCCGATGGTAACGATATTGGATATTTCATAACCTACCATTTGAGGGCGTTGGAACTGGCATTCAAAGAGTTGAAACTCTATATTGACAAGAAATTCCAGCAGCAACAAACGTTTGATTTTATCAAACTGGGCAATCTGAACGATAGGCAGGCTGTAATACTATCTCTACTGAACGAGAATCCGCATTTGGTCTTGACCATCAAAGAACTGCAAAACAGGTTTGCCGTCAGTCATCCCACAGTTAAATTGGATATGGACGCATTGGTCGAAAGAGGTTTTGTTGAAAAAGTCCCTGTCAACAAAGTCAAATTCAACTATATTAGAGGTCAGCACTTCGAGGCATTGATAAAAGGAGCAAAGGAGTAACATATTATCCCAAATCGGTCATTAGACTGTTATGCGCTAATGAAACCTTCTTTTTGTCATCTGTTTCGTCACTTCTCGGTTACAATGGAACCCCATTGCGCCCTCAAAGTTGCAAAACATCTGTTCAAAAACAAACGCTATTATCATCATAACGCTAATGACCGATTTGGGATTATGGAAACCAATGGAATGAAACTCTATGTTTATGTATGGCTATAAATCTAATTCAGAAGGTAGTCAAAGACGTTCATCATTGTAATGCCAGTTGGCATAAGATGCGTCGGAATGTCATCGGTTGTAATAATTATTTTTGTAAATGAGTCGTCTGTAAGGGTTAGTGAGCGCTGTTCCTGTTTCTGTTTTTCTTCGTCAGGTAAAGAGTAAGCAGATTGTATATATACCCTTTCGCTTCCCTTATTACAAACAAAATCAACCTCGAGTGTGGTTCTGGTAGTTTTACACTCACCATCTTTTGGATAGAAGGTAACACATCCAACATCTATCTTATAACCATTGCCAATCAAAAGGTTATATATGATATTCTCCATGATATGAGTTGGTGCCAGAGACAATTTTTGTGTATTTACACACTTTTTGTCTGTAGTATCTTTGATTTACCATTCTCTCAATGCTGCAAAATCTCACTATTGGCATTATCTACCGAAGAAGTGTCAAGTGTAGAAAGGTATATAAGTGTGGTCTTCTCGGAGTCATGGCCGAGGGCATCACTGATAACGCTAATCGGAATCTGCTTCTGCTTGGCTATGCTTGCCCAACTGTGACGAGCCACATACAATGTCAAGGGTATCAACAACTGAGCCATTTCTCCAACCAGCCGTAAATGACGATTGATACGTTTGGATAGTTTCTTGTAAGTTTGTCTGTCATCAGCCTCATTCGTGAGTATGGGCAACAAGTATTTGGTATCTTTGGGATATTTGTCTATGATAGTCTGCATCTGCTGTTCCCAACGAATATCCAGCCGACCACCTGTCTTTCTACGATAATAGGTTAGGTGCCCACCTCGAAGATTATCATAAGTCAGGTATGCCATATCAATGAATGACATTCCTCTGAGGCCAAGACTCAACAAAAAAATATCCCTTGCATATAATAGATGCGGATATAGGCAGAAAGCCAGAGAATGACTGCTGGCGATTGAAGACTTCAAATTCAGATATAATGCATCCAAAATCTAAAGGCGTTCCTTTGTCAATATGTCGTTTGGCAATGGCATATTTCGATAACCAGATGCATAAGTGTGTGTTGTCCGCTTAATGATTATTTGGTAATAAAGCGTACCATCCTTACCCTTGATGGCTGAAGGACGATAACATAACTTGATTGATACTCCCATAATTATCTTCTCCTTCTTGATGTATTATTATCTTTCTTCCTCTCTCCCCAAGGCATATCGGATGATGAACCACCGCCACCTGTTCCAACATGAGTTTGTGCAGGGCCACCTGAAAGCATCTCAAATGTAGCTCCGAGTAATTGGGCTTGAACTTGACTCACTTGCTCAAATGCTTCAAAGATTTCATTGACCAATTCATGTTCGATAACTTGGAACGATATTTTTCGGTAGTTTGGATTATTGTTGCTTAGTTTTTCGGTAACTTGGCTTTGATTTGTTCGGTAACATATAATTACTGGCACAAACTCTCCAAGACTTTTTGTCTTATCCTTTCTGCTTCGTGAGTAGTCTCTCCAAAATGCAAATTTAATGGGCATTCGTGCTCTCCAGTCACCCAACATTAGGATTTAGTAACGCTTATATGTTGGAACGGGAGGTTGTCTACTAATAGAATATTCCTCTGTAATTACACCTTTGAAATTTTGATGATTTTTCAAATATAGAGATACCAAATTGATTATTTTCCACTTGCCAACAAAGAATCGGTGATATTGCGGGTAATTACAGTGTAAAATACGTAATGGCAGGTTATTCTTGACTTGTTCTGTGAGGCAAAAAACAAAATGGAGAGAACCGGCATTGGCATCGGTTCTCTCCATTTCAGGAATGTGGTGTTCTCTACTTTCGCATCAGTTTGATGAATCATTCTTCCTCGCTTCCCAACACGAGCGTTAATTGTCAGTTCGTGAACTCCAGTTTGCCGTCAATGGCGGTGACCACGATGGGCTGGGAGCGATCCAGGGCGCCGGAGAGGAGGGTCTTGCTGAGGTCGTTGAGCAGGAGGCGCTGGATGGCACGCTTAACGGGACGGGCACCGAAGTCGGGGTTGTAACCCTCCTGGGAGAGCAGGGCGATGGCATCGGGACGGATGTCCAGGGTGATGTCGCTCTGGGCAAGTCGGCGCTTGATGATGTCCAGCTGCAGGCACACGATGCTGCGTATCTGCTCCTGGTTGAGAGGACTGAAGGTGATGATTTCGTCCACACGGTTGAGGAACTCGGGGCACACGGTGCGGAAGAGCTGCTCGTGGGTGTAGTTGGAGGTCATGATGATGATGGTGTTCTTGAAGTTGACGGTGCGTCCCTTGCTGTCCGTCAGACGGCCGTCGTCCAGTACCTGCAGGAGGGTGTTGAAGACATCGGGATGAGCCTTCTCTATCTCGTCGAAGAGCACCACGCTATAGGGCTTGCGTCGCACGGCTTCGGTGAGCTGTCCGCCCTCGTCGTAACCAACATATCCCGGAGGTGCACCGATGAGGCGCGTTACGGAGAACTTCTCCTGATACTCGCTCATGTCTATGCGTGTCATCATCTGCTCGTCGTCGAAGAGGTATTCCGCCAGGGCACGTGCCAGTTCCGTTTTGCCCACACCCGTGGTGCCCAGGAAGATGAACGACCCGATTGGGCGCTTGGGGTCCTGCAGGCCTGCACGGCTGCGGCGCACGGCATCGCTGACGGCCAGGATGGCATCGTGCTGACCGATGACACGCTGGTGCAGTTCGTCCTCGAGGTGGAGGAGTTTGTCGCGCTCGCTGGTCTTCATGCGGTTCACGGGGATGCCCGTCCAGCGGCTCACCACATCGGCAATGTCGTCCGAGGTGACCTCCTCGCGCAAGAGTTTGGAAGCACCCAGGGCCTCGGTGTTGGCCTTCAGTTCCTGTTCAAGTTTTGGTAGCAGGCTATAGCGAATCTCAGCCACACGGGCATAGTCGCCCTCGCGTTCGCGCTGCTCGGCCTCCTGCTTCAGGGCCTGCTGGCGGTCCTTGATGGTCTGTATGCTCTCTGCCTGGGACTTCTCCTTCTGCCATTGCTCGCGCATGGCGTTTTCCTCTTTCTTCAGGGAGTCTATCTCGCGAGAGAGTTCCTCCAGCTTGGCCGTGTCCTTCTCGCGCTTGATGGCCTCGCGCTCAATTTCCAGCTGACCCAGACGGCGAGAGAGTTCGTCCAGCTGCTCGGGCACAGAGTCGCGCTCCATGCGCAGACGTGCGGCGGCCTCGTCCATCAGGTCTATGGCCTTGTCGGGCAGGAAACGGTCGGTGATGTAGCGGTGGGAAAGGCTAACGGCCGAGATGATGGCATCGTCCTGTATGCGCACACGGTGGTGCTGCTCGTAGCGCTCCTTCAGTCCTCGCAGGATGCTGATGCTGGAAGGTACGTCGGGCTCGTCCACCTGTACCGTCTGGAAACGGCGCTCCAGAGCCTTGTCCTTCTCGAAATACTTCTGGTACTCGTCCAGCGTGGTGGCACCAATGCTGCGCAGTTCGCCACGAGCCAGTGCAGGCTTCAGTATGTTGGCGGCATCCATGGCACCCTGTGTCTGTCCGGCACCCACGAGGGTGTGTATCTCGTCTATGAAGAGGATTATCTCGCCCTGGCTCTGTGTCACCTCGGAGATGACACCCTTCAGACGTTCCTCGAACTCGCCCTGGTACTTGGCACCGGCAATGAGTGCGCCCATGTCCAGAGAGTAGATCTGTTTGCCCTTGAGGTTCTCGGGCACATCGCCACGTAGGATACGGTGTGCCAGGCCCTCCACGATGGCGGTCTTGCCCGTGCCGGGTTCGCCTATGAGGATGGGGTTGTTCTTTGTGCGGCGGCTCAGTATCTGCAGCACACGACGGATTTCCTCGTCCCGACCAATCACGGGGTCCAGTTTGCCGTTCTTGGCATCCTCGACCAGGTTGCGTGCAAAGCGGTCGAGAGCCTTCTCTTGGTTTTGCTGATTGTTCATGTTGTTCTGCATAATTGTAAGTATTAAAGTTCACCCATTGCCGCGCAACAAGCGTGCAAAACCCTGTAAATCAGTCAAGATGTCGTGAAATGGGACTTTCTGTCAGTGCTCCTCCCTCGGTCGGGGTTGCCTGTCTGACATCTTGGTTCATCTTTTTTAATGTAAAAAAGTCTTAAACTATGAATTAATTAAAAAGTTTTCTTATATTTGCGAAGTCAAAAGCTTGTAAACGCCCTATGGTGATGCCTGGCGTGAATAGCAGAACCTTACCTTTCCAATATTAACCATTCCCCTGCCTTAGGGGAGAAAAATCTAAAGACTATGAAAAATGAAAAGAACAACATGGAGGACGGTCATCTTTCGTTTGACCCTGAGCAGTTGAAGAATGCCACGCAGGAAGGTCACCCCAACGATGAGGCGTATGAGTTGTTGTGGGAAGCCACATGTGTTTCATCGCATGTAAATGATGTGGACAAGGCCGCAGGCAGCACCAGCGAGGACAATGTGTATCCCACCACGGCCGAGGAGGTGGACAGGATGGAGGAGTTGGTCAACAAGGCTGCCCATGCCCTGAAGGAGCCTGACTCGGAATTCAGTCAGCGTGTTCACGAACTTCGCGACATCATTGCATGGTCGCGCAAGCGCCATTGGAAATTCAATTGGCGAATAATAGCAGGTGCTATCCTCTCCGCATTCCTGTTGCCCATGGTTCTGGGTTCCAATCCTGATGCGAAGAGAGTGGCCGCAAACAATGTTCACAAGGTGGAGCAGTGGCAAGAGGTGGAATTGGTACACTTTGATAGTTTTGAGGAACTTTTAAAATCCGATATAGAAAGTGTTGCCGATAATGCATTATATGATACTCCCACGAACTGGTATAACACAAGATTGTATTTTGCGGGATGGAGTTATGCAGAAGCATTAAAGGAGATTGCAGAATGCGAGCAAAATCTGAATGATGAATCAATGGAGTGGCGCCATGAGCAAATTAAGGAGTGGAAAGAAAAGCAGGAAGACAGGAAGGAAGAAGCCCTTGAGAGATTTGATGACCTTAAGGACCTTGATTATGACGATGTGAAGGAGATGGCTCTGGAAGAGGCAGAGGACCGTGTCTCTGCGGCAAAGGCTGCTGATGCATTCGTCAACTTCATCATCATCTGCTTTGTAATGATGATTCCCTTGTATGTCTTTGCCACCCGTCCCTATGGCTATATGATAAGCCGTTGTCGTCGTGAGGCCAAGTATATGAATAAATTGGAGAAATTCGGCTTGTGGCTTTCTGGCGGTATGCTTTCCGTCGCGGCAAGCATTAAGTTTGTGGATGTTGTTACGAAATGGAGCGATGGCTCTACCACCCGCGAGGACGACGGTACGGGTCCTGCACGTATTGCCATTCAGGTTGCTCTGTTCGTGGGTGCAGTGCTGGTGTACTGTAGCGTAAGTTCCTTCCTGATGATCTATGCCACCATTACGGGTCTTTACCGTAACTACGACTGGAAGGCAGTGAAACATAAGGTGGCAAATCTCAAGGGCGCAAAATAGGCGTGCGCTCTTCTGTCTGCAGATATCTTTATGAGATAAGGCTTCCGCCAAGTTCTCACCCAGGGGCTTGGCGGATTTTTTTGCGTTTCACAGGAAAGGGGCAGATAGTTTCTGCTTATCCTCATTTGTGATGAAATTGGGAGCGAGTGCAAGTCCCCACCTTGTGCATGAGGGAATTTAGATGTATATTTGCAAATGAAACAAGCATGGCTTTTACAGTTGCCATGCGCATGCGTATATATAATATAATAATGTATAGAGGCCGTACCATATTAAACCTGTTTTGCATCCTGTGTTTGGGGATTGTCCTTGTGTCGTGCACTCAGGACAATGTGCACATGCCAGAGATAGAGCAGAAGGAAGAAGCATGGGAAACCTACACCCAGGAGTTCCCCGGCAGGCTATCCACCACCGTGCCCCTGGTGCAGGAGTATCTGGAGGGTTCTGTGCTGAAGGACATGACCATAAGGCTGAAGGATTTCCACATAGAGCACTCCGGTCATGTCATTATCTGCACCGAGGCCTTTGATGTGGACGACCCCTTCGTCTCCACCCTCCTGGGCAAGGCCATCAGTATTGGTGCCATGGAAATACCGCAGGTGGAATATGCCGCCTATCCCTCGGGAGGAGGACATCTGAAGCACGAAGGCTTCGACATCCAGGCAGGCGAGTACCGCACCCGTGGCACGCTCTTCGGGGAGATAACCAAGGATGGCGCCCTGACCCTGACCCTGACCTACCGCCCCGGCACAATGCCGTTTGACATAGTGAGCGAGTTCAAGTAGGAACATACGTCAATAAGGCAAACGAAATGCGTCCCGTTGCGAAGGACATCGCTTCGTGAAGCGAAGACGAATGCAACACGAGGCGATGGGCAACGCATCACGAGGCATACTGGCTGGCATACAATAATAACAATAACATAATAATAACACAATAACTATGAAGAAACTTTTCCTATCATTCATCGCTCTCTTGAGCATAGCATTGTTTTCGGCTTGCGAGTCAAAGGATGGCGTATCCGCCAAGGCCGCAGGTACATACATGACACACCGCACTACCAATATGGTTGGTTTGCCTCCACAGATACCCTTTAGCCCTATAGAGGAAAACGTGAGTGTGAATATAAAGGCAGCCACCGATACCCATGTGAATATAACTATTCCCACAATGAGTTATGTGTTTGGTGGCCAGAATATGGTTATCTCTGATTTCACTATTAGCAACATCCCTGTTCTGGATGCAGGAGAAGAGGGTGTAGTGATTGCCAATCACAAGTTCATAGAGAATGTGGGTGGCAAGAAGGCAGAAGGTACCCTGAAGGCAGAAATAGAACCCGATGGCGACCTGGACATGGAAGTAACTTTCAAGTATGGCACCATGCCCTTCGCCTTGAAACAGGAGTACGAATCTCTTCATGATTAAATGACCGTCCAGAGAAACATACATCGTAATACCCTTGCACTCTGTCTGGCATCCCTCATGCTGGCAGGGTGCAATGGCATGTTTGACGGTATATATGACGAGCCCGTGCGCGATGAGGCTCTGCAAATGGGATTCAACCCCACGGCCCAGGATGGCAGGTACACCCTCATCCTGGATGCCCGCAAATATGACGAGTGGATATACCTGGACCTGCACCGCCTTGCGATAGAAAGGCACCCCATACCCGCCACACTGACGGGAGAGTGGGACGGCAAGAGCGTGTGGGCAAGGTATAACGTGCAGGGCTCGCGCTACACCCTATTGGAAGAACGGCAGGTGGACACCCAGGCAGAACCCGAGCAATGGGACCTGGCTCTGCATCATTTCGACGTGCGTACCAACGGGGGCAGTGTCCTCCAAACGGGATACACATCAATTGATGCCTTGCCTGAGAGCGCGGCCAACTTGGCCTCCGAGGAGTTCCGCCCCGACGAATGGACACGCCACCAGTGCATTGTGGACTTCTCTGGCATGTTCGACTACAACATCTGGTACCAGGCATCGCCCGTCAATCTGGTGCTCTCGGATTGGGTGCGCATGGACTTCTCCACGCCTCCGCCCAAGTACGAGGCCTCGCGCCGTGTCTACCTCCTGCGCATGCAGGACGGCACCGTGGCGGCTCTGCACATGAAGAGTTACATGAGCGAGGCTGGTACCAAGGGCATACTGACTATCGACGTGAAATATCCCTATTGAGAATCCTCTGTCATAAGGCCACATAACGAGAAAGCAGATGAAACGCTTCCTACACACCCTTTCCATCCTTTCCATCCTTTGGGGACTTCCCTCGGGCACTTGCCTGGCAGAAGGCTCAGAGGCGGATTCCGTGTACACGAACCATAGTATGGATGAACTGGTCATCACCGCCACCAGGACGCGCAAACTGCTGAAGGATTCTCCCATACTTACGCGTGTGGTAAACCGCAAGGACATAGAACTGGCAGATGCTACCGACTTGCGCGACCTGCTCCAGCAGGAACTTCCCGGTGTGGAGTTTACCTACTCCATGAACCAGAAACTGAACATGAACGTGGGTGGCTTTGCCGGGCAGAGCGTGCTCGTTCTGGTGGATGGCGAGCGCCTGGCGGGCGAGACGATGGAGAACATAGACTTCTCGCGCATAGACATGAACAATGTGGAGCGCATAGAGATACTTCGTGGAGCGCAATCTGCCCTCTATGGTGCCGGTGCCGTGGGTGGTGTGATAAACATCATCACACGTGGCGCTCAGGAACCGTGGTCGCTCAACCTCAATGCCCGTCTTGCCGACCATCGCGAACAGCGCTATGGCGGTGTCCTGGGCCTGAAGCAGGGCAGGGTGGGGAATATGCTGGATGTGCAGTACACCTCGGTGGACAACTATACCGTGTGCATGGATTATGCCGACGAGTGCGATTTCAGACATGTGTACGGAGGGCGCACATTCAGCGCGAAGGACAAGTTGCAATACTCTCCAACGGACAATCTCACCCTGACGGCACGTGCGGGGTATTACTTCAAGGAACTCACCACCGACGTGGACGTGTACGAGCGTTTCCGCGACTTCACAGGCGGCCTCCGTGCAGAGTGGGACATCACCGCAAAGGACCGTCTGGAAATATCTGCCTCCTACGACCAGTACGACAAGTCCGACCTCCTGCGCCTTTGGGAGCGTGATGTGATGGATTACCGCAACCTGCAGATGTCCGTTCGCACGATGTACAACCGTACCCTGCGTAAGAAGGACATCCTCACCGTGGGTGGCGACTACATGCGCGACTATCTGCATACCTACCAGTTCTCCGATGGCAAGGTTCGTGTGCAATACACGGGCGACCTCTATGCCCAGTACGATTGTTTCCTGGGCAAGCGCTGGGAACTGATTGGCGCCGGACGATGGGATTACTTCTCGGATGCCAAGGGGGCTTCGCAACTGACGGGAAAACTGGCGGCGCGATATACCCTGGATTCCTTTGTCCTTAGGGCAGGATATGCCGGTGGTTTCCGTGCTCCTACGCTGAAGGAGAAGTATTCCTACTTCAACATGGTGGGCGACATCTACGTGAAGGGCAACGAGGCGCTGGAGGCGGAGCGCTCGCACAACTTCAACCTCTCTGCCGAATATACATGGCAGAACTACAACCTTTCTGCCTCGGCATCCTACAACACCATCACCAACCGCATCACCTCCTCCGCTCCACAACGGGGCAGCATGGGCGACCATTATGTCCAGTACATCAACCTTCCCAGTGCACGTGTGCTTGGCGTGGAACTCCTTGCCACGGGGCAATGGTCACTGGATGGAGGGCATAGGGTGAAGGCTCGTGCCAACTATGTCTTCACACGCGAATGGCTCAGCCAGGGGGGCATGACGCCGTATTGCCCGGCACGCCCGCATTCGTTCAACCTGCGCCTGGATTGGGACAAGCAGTGGACCTCCTTCTATGGTACCACCTTGTCCGTTAGCGGCAGGGTACTCTCTGCCGTGGATTACGAGACGGTGCAGATGGATTATCCCTACACCCCACGCCATGTCCACAATCCTGCCTACACCATCTGGAAACTCCAGTTGCAGAACCGCCTGGGCAAGGGCATCCGCCTGAATGTGGCCGTGGACAATGTCTTCAACTATGCCCCCGAGGTGTATTATTTCAACTCCCCCGTCACCCTGGGCATCAACCTCATGGCAGGCATCAGCGTGGATGTGGAAAGGTTTTGGGAAGGTAAAAGATGATGAGCAAGATAGAGACAGAAAAACAGACGGTAGAGGCCATGATACGCCTCTATTGCAAGGGGAAGAAGCATGGGGAAACGGAAAACTATAGGGATAGTCCGAATTGTCCGAGTAATCCGAGTAATCAGAATTCTCCGAGTACTCCGATTCCTCCGATTCCTGCCAATCGCTCATCCGCTCATCCGCTCACCGTTCCATGCTCACCTCTCCCCGTTCCCCCTCTCTGCCCTCAGTGCCAGGCCTTGTTGGATTATGCCCACAAGCGCCTGGAGCATTGCAAGTTTGGTGAGGACAAGCCCAGTTGCACCCGATGTCCCGTGCATTGCTACAAGCCTGCCATGCGCGAGCAGATAAGGCAGGTGATGCGCTATTCCGGTCCTCGCATGCTCCTGCACGACCCCATCATGGCCATTAGGCACCTGTGGGATTTCCTAAGGGCGAAGTTCTCGTAAAGGAAGGGAAAAAATGAAACCCTATGAGAGGTCATAGAAACTACCAGGAAGTCCGATAAAACTATGCTCTCCAAGTAAATCTCCTATTCTCTAATAAACAACAACTAATCTCATTATCTTATGAACTTCAGCGGATTGCTCGTAGGCCTTGCCACATTCCTTATTATAGGTCTTTTTCACCCCATCGTCATAAAGTCGGAATACCACTTTGGTGTACGTTGCTGGTGGGTATTTCTGCTTGTAGGCATTGCCTTTGTCATTGCCTCGTGCATGGTTCAGAATATTGTCATCTCCACCATTCTTGGCGTTACCGCCTTCTCCTGCTTCTGGAGCATCCTCGAACTCTTTGAACAACGCGAACGTGTCCGCAAGGGCTGGTTCCCACGGAAGGAGAAGAAGTGAACAGATAAACAAAAAGAGGACTCATTTTCAGAGTCCTCTTTTTGTTGAGATTTGTCTAATTTTGTGATTCGGAAGGGGCTCGAACCCTTGACCCGCAGCTTAGAAGGCTGCTGCTCTAATCCAACTGAGCTACCGA